>ENA-OQCX01000710-OQCX01000710.1-human-gut-metagenome-genome-assembly--contig:-NODE-710-length-16940-cov-1.842443_pt1 | contig 16940 bp, 20 predicted proteins | sample MGYA00242762_ERZ504587 | MGnify/ENA primary metagenome ERZ504587 (study PRJEB26092, sample SAMD00036337) | human gut metagenome | host: Homo sapiens | study: EMG produced TPA metagenomics assembly of... | reverse complement strand
TCTGCCGTTTGAAGCGGCCAAGTGCCGCCGCGCCCGCGTCATCCCCGCCGACGTCGATCACTACATGGCCCTCCGGTCGGTCGAAGATAGAAAAAATCTCCGCGTTGATCTGCGGAGCATCGATGGTTGTGCCCGCACTGTGCGGCAGATAACTCGGACGCCCTGCTTTTCGAGCACTTCTTTATAATCTGCCGTGCGAAAGTAGGGGTTGACAATGTCGAGATCCGCTACCGTGACCTTCTCCCCTTTCCTTCGCAGGGTAAGCGCCAGATTCAGCGCAAGGTTGGTTTTGCCACAGCCGTAGTGCCCGCAAATGATATGAATGCGGTGTTCGATCCTGACCACCCCCTAATGAATAATTATTAAAAATTATAACACCTTTTCCCTGTTGATACAATATCGTGTCCGCTTCCAAATATAGAGAAAAGGAGTGGAGAAAAGCGGGCAGTTTTGTGCAATAAATCGGTAAAGAGGTCAAAATGAATCAAAAAAGGCGCGCTGCGGAATCAATGCATCCACAGCGCGCCCCGAATAATATCTGTATAAACCAATTTGTTACTCGCTGCGCTTCGTAATAAAAAAATAGCCGGTAGTTAACTACTTGCGTAAGCGATACATGTCTCTGTGATCTATGTGGTGATGGCAAGCTCTGCTTTGTTACTCGCTGCGCTTCGTAATAAAAAATAGCCACCGCATGCAACACGAGCATCAGGCGCTCAGGCCGGCACGGGGCATATTCTGCCTCAGCCTGTAAACGGCGCCGAGCAGGTTGGCATCGTTGTGATATTGGCATGGCACCAGCTCCGGGTGCAGGATATGCGCAATCTCCTGAAGGCAATCCGTCTTTACGTATTCCACCTCTTCCCTGAGAATCTCTAGAAACAGGCTCTGCACACTGATTCCTCCGCCGATTGCGATCTTTTCAGGGTCGAACAGGCATTGGATATTCAGCAGCATCTGGCCAGTTCGTTGCAGAATTCATGAAGCGCACGCAGCGCCCCAGGATTTCCATTTTCGGCCTGTGCAAACAGATACGGCCCATCCATCTGTTCAATCGGATTGTTCATATAACGTGCAGCGCACCGGTACAGGGAAGCAATGCCACACCGGCGCCCCATAAAACTGCGGCTGCTCCTGCCAAAGCCTCCCTCCACACTGAGGTAGCTGATTTCGCCCGCCAAATTCCGTTTGCCTTTGAGCAGCTTTCCATCCGAAATAATACCGCCGCCCAAACCGGTTCCACATATCACTACCGCGGCCTCCCGGCAGCCCATCAGGCGCCGGATTCCAACTCTGCCAGCGCCGCCGCCTTTGCATCATTCTCAATGCTGACCGGGACGCCTGACAAAAAGCCGGATACCTCGCCGGCCATGGCGATATTATGAATCCAGCTCAGGCTTCCCCCGGAATACATGAAGCCTGTCTGTGCGTCGATAATGCCCGGCATGCTGAACGCGATTCCTTCCACCTGCTCCTTCAGGGGCTCGTATATGCGCATAATCGTGGCGCGGAAGTCATCCAAGGAGCGTATTGCCGTAGGGATGACCCCTCTAGAGAAAAAACGATCCTCCCGGTCAACTAGGCGTATTTTATGTTTGTCCCTCCCACATCAATTGCCAAAATGCTCACAGCGCTTCCCCCCTGCTCCTGATCAGGCTTTGATACCAATAAAAAGAATCTTTTTTAAGCCGTTCCATCGTGCCGTTTCCCAGATTATCCCTGTCGACATACACGAATCCATACCGCTTTTCCATCTCGCCGGTTCCAAAAGAAACGCAGTCAATGCATCCCCAGGGCATATATCCCATAACGGGAATCGCATCCTCAACAATCGCTTTTTCCATCTGCTCAATATGCGCGCGCAGATACGCAATGCGGTATGCATCGTGCACGTTGGCGCCGGCTTCAATTGTATCATAAGCTCCGAGCCCGTTTTCCACAATGAAAAGAGGCTTCTGATACGTACGGTACAGATCGTTGAGCGCATACCTCAGCCCCTCGGGGTCCACGGGCCACCCCCATTCGGATTTTTCAATATACGGATTTTCTGCAAAGGCGCCGTATGCTTTGCCTGCGCTATATACCTTGGACATGTAATAACTAAACCCGATAAAATCAACCGTTCCATTGCGGAGGATTGCCCTGTCCTCTTCGCGGATCGAGACTGTATATCCGTTTTTCTCCCAATCCTTTAACAGAAAGGCCGGGTATTCGCCCCGGCAGTGGACGTCCGCCATATAGTATTGCTTTTTCATCAGCAGCTGCGCCGCTACGATATCCGCCGGCTTACAGGTGGCCGGATAGACCGGGCTGTAAGCGATCATGCAGCCGATCCGGTTCTCCGGGCAGATTCGATGCCCCATTTCCACAGCAAGCGCGCTGGCAACCAGCTCATGATGCGCCGCGTTATACACATCCTCTTCAAAGCACCGCCCTTCCTCCGGCTCGATACCGGAGTTGGCATATGCCATCATGGGCCATGCAATATTCAACTGGTTGTTGATCTCATTAAAGGTCATCCAATATTTCACTTTTCCCCGATACCTCTGAAACACCGTTTCGCTGTATTTGAGGAAGAAATTAATCAAGCGGCGGTCTTTCCATCCACCATACCTGCGGATCAGATGATATGGCATTTCAAAGTGGGACAGCGTAACAACCGGCTCAATTTTATGTTTCAGCAGTTCGTCAAACAAAGCGTCATAAAACCGCAGGCCGGCTTCGTTTGGCAGTTCATCATCCCCATTGGGAAAAATTCTCGTCCAGTTGATGGAGGTGCGGAAGCTCTTTAGCCCCAGCTCAGCCAAAAGCGCAATATCCTCACGGTATCTGTGATAAAAATCAATTGCCTCATGCGTCGGATAATAACAGCCGGGTTCGATCCCGCGGGTAATCCGCCGCGGCCTTTCCATGCTGCCGGCAGTCATCACGTCCGCTGAGGAAAGGCCCTTGCCATCATCGGCGAACGCGCCCTCCACCTGGTGGGCCGATACCGCGCCGCCCCATAAAAAATTTTCTGAAAGGCGATAGCCAACATCTTACATTTCTCCCTATTCTAAAATTTTGAAAACCGGAAAGCGCGGCAGCTGGGCCAGCACCCGGCTTGTATTGTATTGCCGCTGAAGATGGATAAAAAACATCAACAGGCAGAACGGCGACGGCCCGCCTGTTGATGGCAAAAGCTGTTTAGCACAAGCGCAAGGCGACCTGCATCTTATCCGCCGTTTGCCGGTACGAAACAATTAGCTCACTGCGCCGCGGATCATACCGGAAGGCAGCCTGTCGCTCCACTCCATCCACCTGCATCCTGACGGTTGAGACCGCGCCTCCACATGCAGCACAATCTCACAGTCATCCCGGAGGAGGCCGCGCAGTTCAGCACTGAAAGAATCCTTCGTCCACTGAAGGCCATATACACGGCTGGTGCAGGCAGTCAGCCAGAAAGGCGCCCCGCTGAAATCCGGTTTGAAATCCAGCTCGTAATCAATGCCGACGCCCCAGCTGTTTCCACCCATGTAGAAGTAGGTATCCGGCCCCAGCATATCACGGATAAACAACGTGCTGTATCCTGTAATCCAAATCCCGTGTTTTCCATCCACGATTTCCGCAAAGCGGTCGATCGGCGCGCGCGTTCGGCAGCAGCGCCCAGCACCTGGGAGCAGAAGGGGTGTTTTTCACCCAGATGAGCAAACTCGAGCTGCGTATGAATGGCGAGCTTGTAGTATTCGGCATAAAATTTATCATTCAGGGTTCTCGCCATACGAGCCAGCCCGGAGGAGGAATTAAAGGGCCAGGCAGATCATAAAATACCCATATATTTTGCTCCTCGATAATCCCCTTGGTCTGGTAGTGGAATCCGGGCATATTGACGGGCATCCGCCCCATCCAGCCAAATGCAAAGTGATCCTTCGCCCACTTCAGGAACTTTTCATCCCCCGTATCCAGATATCTGTCGTGGTAATAGCCCGCCAGATCAAACACATTCAGCGTATAGTAATTGCGCGTCTGCTCCCCGTCCAGCGGCGCTACCAGATTGTTGCTGTCCGTCAGGCCGTTATACCAGTCGTTATTTACGCCAAAGGCCGCTTGAATATACTCCTCGTTTTTCTCCATTGCGCGCAGGTATTTTTCCTCGCCCGTTTTCTGATAAAATACCGCAATGCATGAAGCGCATAGGCTCTATTGCATTAAAAACGCCCTGCTCCTGCGCTGTGTAGGAATGCTTGAGCGCACCGTTCTCCTTTTCAATCAGGTGAATCACCCAATCGATCGCCTTTTGAATGGCTGCTTTCCAGTGCGCGGGCGCGCAGCCCTCTTCCGCTTCCATCGCCTGTACGAGGATATCCATGTTTTGCGCGCATGCGCCAGTCGCCATCGGGTCATAGACGGCGCCAAGCGCATAATAATTATCCCCCATCCGTGCGCATGGTCATGATCCAGATCCCAGCAGCGTGGGATTGCGCCTGACGGCAGCTGCTTTTCAATTGCAAACTCCGTCATCTCCAGCGCACGTTCTCTCGCCCATGCCTGGGAGTGATCCTTGCGCCACAGGCTGTATAAAAGATACGCCAGCATGGAATTGGAGGTAAAGGTGATAAAATCGTAGTAATTGGCCTTTTCATCGGAATCCGACCAGCCGCGCATGCGGTAGCCTTTCCCTTTTTCATAGACCCACCGGGCGTCCGTATCGTAGCCATGCAGCATACTGTCTACCGCTTTCATCACGTCATATTTGCTGCATGTATCGCTGTTAAAGCCACACACATCCCGGTAGCCAAACACACAGTCTGCTTGCGTATCCGCAACAGAAACGATCACGGAGCAGATGTAGGGAGCCCCATGGCGGAAATACCCGCTTCTGAGCTGGTTGCCCTCCACAGAGGTGGCGGCCTTCAGCTCGCTGTTGACCTCCCAGCTGTTCTGCGCTGGAATCCAGTAGTGAATATATGGAAAATCTGCGCGAAGGGCGCGCCCCTCTTTTGTGCTGTCATACCAAAGCATCCCCTTGGTATAATCCTGCCCAGCTGTCTCCAGGGTATAGCCGATCCCCACATAAAGGCTGGAATCCCCAGCCTGCTCGCGGCCCAGCAGGAAGGGAACCTTACCGACATCGGGCCGGATGGACCAATGGCTATGATAGGGCGGAAGGATCGGCGCCTCCATCGGGTAGCTAACACATTCCAGCTTTTCATTTTCAAAGGGGGCGCTGACATACAGCGGATGATACCGGCCGGGCCACAGGTAAGGCTCCACCTGGTACTCCAGCAGGTAAGCCGGAGAGCCGGCGGTCAGCGTCACAGTCACAAGCCAGTTGGATTCTATATTGATTGCGCCGAAGGTGCCGTAAAAGGTAATTACGCCCTTTTGAGGGGTGTTCTCCACGATCTCATATCTGTCCGCCTGATATTTATCCCATACATAGTGGGAATCCTCGTATAAAAACTGATCCATTTCAGCGCCCGCCCGGACGCCCTTGTAATAAAAGCTTCCCAGGCCAAACTTCCCATCCTGATGCCAGAATTCCAGTCTGGCGCCGCAGGGGTTTTCCATGCAGAGGCAAGGCTCTGTACAAATGATATTTTTCATATTCTGCTCCATTCTTCCGATTGATTCCGGCAGCTGAGCACGGCCACTTTTTCCTACAGCAAAACAGCCTGCCTGAAAACGTCTCAATAAGCCTGTTACACATTCAGCTCCCGCTGCTTACGGTCAATATAAAGGGCAAGCACAAGGATGACGCCCTTGACGATATCCTGCCAATAGCTGCGACGTTCATCAGCGTCAGCGCATTGGTGAGCACGCCGATGATGAGCACGCCCACGAAGCCGCCCCACAGCTTGCCCTCACCGCCGGCAAACGAGATGCCGCCCAGCACACAGGCCGTCATGGTGTCAAACGCATAGGTATTGCCCGCCGTGGGGGAGGCGATCATCGTCCGGGAGGAAATCATCAGCGCGGCTACAGCCGCAAAAAAGCCGGACAGCATAAAGGTGCACAGTTGCAGCCGGCGAATATTGATGCCGGCAAGCCGGGCGGCCTCTGCATTGCCGCCCATTGCATAAATCGCGCGCCCGAAATACGTTTTTGAAAGGACGAACTGCGCGCCGGCGACGCACACAACCAGCACAATGATCGGGGCTGGAATGCCAAAGAGATAGCCCTGCCCCAGCCAGGAAAAGCTTCTGGGCAGCCCGGAGATACTGACGCCTCCGGTAAACAACAGGGCCACGCCCTGTAAGATCGTCATTGTGCTCAGCGTTACCACAAAGGGGTTAATCTTTAGAATCCGTATGACCATGCCGTTAAAATAACCCAGCAGAATACCCGCCGCGATCGTGAGCAGCATGGCGACTGGTACGGGCAAGTTCATCCACATCATAAAGATACCGCAGAGCATGGACAGCACCGGAATTTGCCCGGCAATTGAAAGGTCAGCGGAAGCTCCGCCGATCATCAGAAAGGAAATGCCTATGGAGCGATCCCACGCATGGCGATCTGCCTGAGCAGGTTGATAAAGTTACTCCCCGACAGGAAGTTGGGTGTAATGGCTGAAAAGAGAATTAACTCCAGAAGCAGAAATACAATGATCCCCGCTTTTTTATATAATTTCAGTAATTTCATGTGATTATCTCCTAAACCGCCTTGGGCGTTTCATCAGACGCAAGCGTCAATATCGCTTCCTGGCTAAATTGCTCCTTGGTGAGTTCCCCGGCCTTGCGTGATTGGCAAGCACGATGATCCTGTCGGCCATCCCCATAAGCTCTACCATCTCAGACGACACCATCAGAATAGAGTGGCCCTGCGCTACCAGCTCATCCATCAGCTTATAAATCTCCTGCTTCGCTGCCAACATCGATTCCCCTGGTCGGCTCGTCAAAGATCAGGATTTCCGGATTGGGCGCCAGTGCCTTTGCAACCGCCACCTTTTGCTGATTTCCTCCGCTGAGATTTTGGGCCAACTGGGAAAGCGAAGGGGTCTTAATCCGCAGCTTGTCGCGGAACTCCGACGCAATACATACCGCAGCCTTATCCTTTATTAAGCCGAAGCGCATCAGGCGTTTTAAATTAGCGGACGAGATGTTGTCCAACACACTGGCGCGCAAAAAAATTCCCTGTAGCTTTCTATCCTCCGGAATCATACCCAAGCCAAAGCGAATACCGTCGTGGGGGCTTTTCATATTTACGATTTTGCCATTTATCGTGATGGTGCCCTTAGATTTTTCCGAGGCGCCGTATATTGCATTCATTAATTCTGTCCGCCCGGCTCCAACCAGGCCGGCAAAGCCCAGGATCTCCCCCCGGCGTAAGTCGAAAGAGATATCCTCCACACCCGGGGCCGTCACATTCTCCACCTTTAAAACAACATCTCCCAAAGCGGTGTTCCGCATCGGGAAGGAATCGCTGATATCCCTGCCCACCATCAGCTTGATGAGCTCCGCCTTGCTCGTCTTGGAAGTTTCCAGCGTGTGTATGTAGCGGCCATCCCGCATAACGGTGATTCGATCGGCAAGCGCGAAGGTCTCTTCAAAAATATGGGAGATATAAATAATCGTCACGCCATTCTGCTTCAACCGCCTGATCGTATCAAACAGGAACTGGGTTTCATGCACTGTCAGCGAAGAAGTCGGTTCATCTAGGATCAGGATCCTGACATTTCTTGAAATAGCGCGCACAATCTCCACAAGCTGTCTCTGAGCAACGCTGAGTTCGTTTACAATTGCCGTTGCGTCAATATCAATGTGGAAGTCTTCCAATATTTTTTTGCAGTCTTGCTCCACCTTTTGGCGGTTATATAGCACTTTTCCTCCCCGCCGCTCCCCGACAAAAACGTTCTCTGCAACAGATAGCGATGGGATCAGGTTCAGCTCCTGGTAAACGGTTACAATGCCATGTTCGATCGTATCCTTGGGGCCGATTGAAAGAAATTCCTTATTGTCAAGAAAAATCTTGCCGCTGTCAGGCCGAATGGCGCCGGAAATGCATTTAATTAGCGTTGACTTTCCCGCCCCGTTTTCTCCCACCAGCGCGTGCACCTCGCCTTTTTTCAGAGAAAAGCCCACGTTATCCAGCGCCTTTACGCCCGGATACGCTTTGCTAATGCCCTCCAGCCTCAGGATATCGTCATGATTGGGCAATGTTCTGCCCCCCTTTCTACAGCTTTTTCAGCGCGCTGTGCCGTGCTGCGTTCATTTTCTGTGGGAGGGGATCAAAGCATCTGCCCATCCGGGCGGGCTTTGATCCCTCCGCCTTTCATACTGTGCCTATCTCCAGGATGTGGCGTCTAACTCTGCCTGCGCATTCTCGATGTTGATCGGTGTGAACAAATCGTAACCCGCTGTATCCTGTGCTGTCTTCACGTCGCCGGATTCCATCAGGATATCGGCAGCGCTGAAAATCTTATCGCACTTCACATTCAGCGTCTGGCTCAGCGTTCCGCGCACTGCGGAGCCTTAATGATCGCCTGAAGCACATCCTTATTGCCGTCCGCTCCGACAATCACAGCCTTGCTCTGATCTCTGCCGGATGCATTGTAGAATTCATATACGCCGATTGCACATTCGTCATTATAGCAAAGCCACACATTGACATCCGGATTCGCCTGGATGATATTTTCAGCGGCGGACATTGCCTCGGCGGTATTGCCGGGAGAATTCTCCGCTACAAGGGCGTCGTCGCCCCAAAGCTCCTTTGCTCTGGCCACCATACCCTCGGAGCGCTTACTATTGTTTTCGTTGTCAAGGCTCGTCATAGCTGCTGCAACAACGGGTGTATCGCCCAGCACCCTCTCCACTTCGCTCTTTGCAAGGTCGGTAATTTGGGCGCCTGTCTCTGTCGGATCGCCAGCCATATAGACGTCGGGGATTTCGCTGTCCTCATAACGGTAATTGTGGCCGAACACCCAAATATCATTTTCCTTTGCCTTTGCCAGGGCATCCTCACTGCGGCAATATTAATGGGATTGATGAAGATTGCATCGACATCCATCGTAATAAAGTTTTCGATGATCTCCACTTGGCTTGCGGGGTTCGAGGCATCGCCGGACTGTACGATGACCTCCCAGCCATGAGCAGCGCCAGCCTCCTCAAGCCAATGCGCAAGGTTCGTGAAATACTCCACCTCCATAGCGAAGAGCAAACGCATGACTGGGGCATCCCCCTTAGAGTCATCCGCGGCGTCTTCCCACAGGCGCCAGCATTGCCACAAGCGTCAGCGCCAATACAAGGCAAACGATTTTTTCATTCTTTTCATGGTTATGACCATTCCTTTCCGCTGCGCCGTAAGGCGCAAACCAGGCTCCAACCGTCCGTTTCGGCTGCGGCGCCAGCAACTGTTTCAACACATTCCTCTTTTCGCATGAGCCCGTGAAAGTGTCCCTTGCCGATCACAGGCTTTCACACCCTATGTCTGATGCCTTGTTTCGTATTGTTCTATTTTTCCCTTTTCCACCCTTCTCCATTCGTAAGCTGTTTACTGTCTCAATGCACAATCTTCGCCCATTCTCCGTATGCATACGTTATAGGCCTAAAAATGAATAAATATTGTGCATCTCTTTGTCTATATTTTAGCATAGTGCACTACTCATGCATAGTGACGCAATTTTTCAGAAATAGGGGGAGAAACTTCAGATAAATAGGTAAAAAGAGCCTGCCTGACCATCAGGCAAGCTCTTAACAATATAGGAAGCCGCGCCTTGTGGGCGCGGCTTTCAAAAGGCTCAGGGCAGCCACCCACAGCGCGTATTATGAGCGCAAACGTGTTTTTTACCCTGGGAGTTCCTCCGGTTAAAATTCAGCTACCTCACTGCAAAGGTCTCTCAGATTCCGTTTCCTGGTATCCAATACAACGACCGCCATTCCGTGATTTGCAAGGTCCAGTAGGATCTCCTGAAGCTCTTTGCAGCCATTTTCATCAAGTCCACGTGTAGGGCGATCCAGTACAATCAGCAGGCATTGCATCAATACGGCCCGTTTTGCAAGGATCCGTAAATTCAGCAGAGGCTCCTCCCGATGCTCTTCCATCGCCTGTTCTGCCTGACGGAGCAGATCTTTTTCCTCCTGCGCAACAAGCTGCCTGACGCTTTTACGAAGCCTAGGGAAGCGGCTACCCATCCAGGCGGAAGAAATATAGATGTTATCCAGCGCGCTGAAATTGGGGATAATCGTCTTCTCCGCCAATAGGCTCTTCACCGCGCATATCCGCCTGAGCGATTTCCAGCGCATCGTCTTCTCGGCATATTCCGCCCCATAAAGCGAAGGGAAACGGCTGTAATTTGCCCGAATCAAGCCCCGCATCAGGCATTCTGCGTAGCGTTCATCCGGGCAGACGATTCCCGTCAAGCGCCCTCGGCACGCTTCAAAGGAGCACGCCCGGTCGAGCACCGTCAATTGCCGCGCCGTGAGAACAGCCGTGCCCTGCTCCTGAAAAAGAGCAGGCTCCTCTGTTTCCGCAGAATACTGCGCCAATTCCCCATAGGCCTTCAACAAATCAATTGTTACTTCTTCCCTGCTTACCGTTTTTACTCTGGCGCCGCTGCGCATGATGACAAAGCGGTCGGCAAAAAACAGCCGCTTGTCCGCACGGTTTGAAAGCAGGACGACCGTTTTTCCTTCTGCGGCCAGTTTTTTCAAAAGCCTCTCAAGCGCTGCGATATCCGCGCTATGCTGAAACAGGGACAGGCAATCCAAAAAAAGAAATCTGGCTCCATGCATGGCATAACGGATAATCTCCAGAAGAATGCGCTGCGCCTTACTAAGCTGCCCTACTTTCCTGCGGGCATCAATACCGCCCAGGTCATACTGCTTAAGCATGTGGCGCGTCTGGCTTTCATAGTTGCTTTTCCGAATATACAGCTTCCAAAGCGGAACCTGCCCGAATATGCATAAATTCTCTGCCACCGAAAAGTTCGGCAGCAGGCGGCTTTCATCCCATATAAACGCAAACAAAGCAGCCACAGGATTATTGCCGGGGCTCCAATGCACATCGACGCCGTCAAGCAGCAGCCGCATACTCCATTCGCCCGCCAGCTTTCCCGCCAGGAGCTGCATAAATACGGTTTTACCCGCATTATGCGCCCCAAACAGGCAGCATATCTCACCGCTGTTTGCGCTGAAATTGAAATGATCCAGCACAGCGAGCTTTAAAAAAACGGCCGCAGGCGTTTTCAATGCGCAGAGCTTCCTTTTCCATCATTGCTTCTCCATCTCTTTGGGAGGCGGCCAGGGCAGCGCGATCTCAATTTGAGTCCCAAACCCCTCTGTGCTTTCTAAATTCAGGCCGAACTCCTTCCCATATAAATATTGTATCCGGCGGTTGATATTCCGCAGGGCAATCCCCGTTCCCCCGCCGGAGCTGCCGGCAGGGGAGGAATTTGTCTCGGAATAGATAGCGCGATTGATTTCCCGCATTTTCTCCTGACTCATTCCCACACCGTCATCGACCACGTACAAATATAAACGCCTTTGTGTGCGGGAGGTTGAGATCGTCACGCTTCCCTTTCCAGATTTTTTCTCAAGCCCATGGAATACCGCATTCTCTACCAATGGCTGTATCATCAGTTTTGGGATAGGATATCCCCAGATAGCAATATCATCCTCAGAGATATCCACCACCAGAGAAAAGCGCTTGGAAAACCGGTAACCCTGAATGACAAAATATCGTTTTATATTGTTGAGTTCCTTGCCCAGCGAGACGATATCGTCGCTGTGCTAATGCTGTACCGAAAAAACGCCGCAAGAGCCTCCGCCATCTCAGCAGCGCTGTCAGCCCCCTCCGCATACGCAAGGCCACGGACGGAATCCAGTGTGTTGTATAGAAAGTGCGGATTGATCTGATGCTGAAGCATAGAAAATTTGATCTGACTTGCGATTTCCCTGTTATCGTATTCTTCTTCCAGGTTTTGCTTAAATCGGCGGCCGCATCCACCAGTTATCATAATAGACAGCATCTCAAAAGGATCCGCAGGGATTCCTGCCTGCGTGAGATCTGGATGGATCCCGGTCCCTGCAATGCGTTTCGAAATGCGCAGCAGCGGAAAGATCAACCAGATCAGCAGCCTGCGCTGGGGATTGCGGTTGTGCAAAAAGCAGCAGGCCGGGGAGCCACTCTCCACGGCACAAAAATAAAATGGCTGCCAACAGCCCGGAGCCAGATAGGACGGCCAACGCCGCAACAATTTTGATTCCCGTGCGATGCTTTCGTTTCATGCCGATATTCTTCCAATTCTATAAGTTAGGGCCGCGCTTGTCTATATTCCAAACAGCTATCCGAATTGCAAAGGCGGCCGTCACGGCCGCTATAAAAAACAACCGTAGCAACCCTGCTGCAAGCGCAGCTAAGCCCGTCAAGCAGCTAGAGAATACTATGCATTTTTTGATAGATGGACGGATTCACTCCCGTATATTGGCGGAAAAGCTGGAAAAATATTTTACATCACGGTACCCAACCTCATAGCATACGCTTTTTACAATAGCGTTGGAGCCCGCCAACAGCTCCTTTGCCCGCTCCATCCTAGCCTTGAGCAGGTGCTCGGAATAGGTCATCCCCGTTTTGTTTTTCAGCAGCCCCGACAGATATGCCGGATTCAACCCGACCGCCGCCGCAAGATCATCCAATTGGATATCTTTAGAGAAATGGGCGGAGATATACCGCAGCGCGGCGCGCACATGCCGGTCGTTCCACATCATCTGGCTCTCGAGATAACGTGAAAACTGCTGCTCTAGGATACGCCCAGCCTCCTCATACAGCTGCTTCGGCTTCTCGATCGTTTCACAGAGCCAATTGGTATAGTTCCGCTTTTCCTCAGCAGCCTGATCGAACTCGCCAAAGCTCCCGGCAACAGAAAACAGCTCGTTGGAAAAGCGTTGCAGCGCCAGCCTGCTTTTGACGCCCTGAATGCCAACATCCCCAACATATATGGAGGCCAGCAAGCGCTTGAAAGCGCTGCTGTCAAGATTCGTAAAGGCCAGGCGCAGCTTCTCCCCCCATGAATCGTCGGTCAAAACAGGCAGAAGCTCCGCCACAAAGCTGCTGGAAATCTCACTGTATAAATAGGCCGAGCCGCGCTCATTGAGGAATCTGCAATTCAGGCTGAACCTTGCCTGGCGCAAGCACTCCGTCAGCAGCCCGGCCTCTGCCTTGCAGAAGCTGAGACCTGCCGATGGCATGGCAGCCATCATAGGCCTGGATATATCGATCCATCAGCTCGCCGCTGTATCTGCCAATTTCCGAAAGGGCTCATGCTCTTCCCTTTCCAGCGCTGTCAGGAAAATAATGTCGCCCTCTAGCTGCGCATAGCCGCACCGGCGCAAATACGGGGCCATTCGCTCCTCCCAAAGGGAGGTGAAATGCTGAAGCAGCTTTTGCTCGCACAGCTCCTTATTCTCCCACGGCGCTTCCAGCTTGACAACGCCGATACATACCGAGGGAAATGCGCCCGCCGGCCACGGCTCACCGGTGTAGGAATCCGGGAAATTGGGAACAGGTTCCCCTTTGATGATCTTCTCAAAAAACGCACGCCACAGGTGCATATTTTTTTCTTTTATCGTCATTTGCAGGCTCTGGAGAGCTGTCTGCTTCTGCTGTGCCTCTTCAATGGCAAGGCAGCTCTTTTTCAGGGCCATGTTGAGCTCCTCCCTGTCAATCGGCTTCACCAGATAATCCGAAATATTAAAATGTATGGCCTTCTTCGCATATTCAAACTCCTGATAGCCGCTGATGATAATAAACCGGGGAGTCAGCTTTTCTTCAGAGCATTTTTCAATTAGCTCAAGCCCATCCAATCCGGCATACGGATATCCAGAAGACAATATCCGGGTGCAGCTCCCGAATCAGCCGATACCCTTCCAGCCATCTGTGGCAGAGCCGACAATTTCCAGATTTAATCTGTCCCATTCGCCCAATCGCTTGATGAGATTACAGATGATTGCTCATCGTCTATGATCACAACTTTCCGGCAACTCATTTATGACGATCCCTTTCTGCGGAATTCGCCATACGCCGCCCAGACAAATGGCAGGAACGCAGCTTCCGCTATCATTTATGAAATTAATCCTATTTTGTTATCATCGGACGAAAGCATCAGTGTACAGTGGGAACATCGCCGTCAGGGCGTGCCCAAACGCATGCTGACTGCGTTCTCGGGCTCGACTGGCGACAGCAGCCGTCGCCCTGCGGCCTTGTCATCCTGCGTCTGGGACGCCTTGACGGTCCTTTGGAGTTTTCAGCCTGTGGCCGTGCTTCTGGCAAGGCAGACGACGCAGCTTTCCTTGCCGGAAAGCAAGGAGGATAACGCAGCCAGGGGCGCGGCCACAGTGCTAAAAACCGATGTGTACCCCTGTACACTGATGCAATCCTGCCACCAGCTGAAAAGGCCAAAAGCACTGCCCCGGTATTCTGGCCCGAGCGTCTTAGGCATTGGGGCATAGAGGATAACGGAGACTTGCAGCACCTTAGCCGCTCCTCCAGCTGCATGATCCCCCGGATTTTCTTGATACACCGATACAAATATTACGCATAATAAATTTTGGCTATTTTCAACTTAGTTATAGCAAATTCTTTGTAAAATATTATACCATGCTGTTATTAAAAAAAGTACAGTAAAATGCAAACACTCTCAAAAGGTTTCCAAACGCTCTTACATGGATGGCGGATTACGTCAATATCCGTTGCTCCCCATTCCTCTTTCTCCTCCGCTTTATTTTGCGCACCTTCGTCAAAAAAGCAGAAAAATTTGTCTTTTCCACTCGATGATTCGATGTTTTCCGAAGCTCGAGATTCGTGAGGCTATTTACCATATGTGTAAAAACGCTTTTGCTTCAAATAAAATGTTTGAAGCTATTATAAAAGCCCTTTCGCCAAGTAGAATAGGAGCTTGCTATCATTTCACCGCAAAGCCTTCGTCAAAATGATTTCAAGCGGCTCATCCTGCAAAAGCAACGCTCCGGCGTCTACATAGCCAAGCTTCCGATAAAAATGCTGGGCGGTTTCGTCTGACTGGGTCGAAGTCATTACAAGCGGATACCCTTTAGCTTCATCAACGCTTCCCAATGGGAAACGAGCTGCCTGCCGCGGCCGTTTCCCCGCTCCCCTTCCAGAACGTACAGCATATTCATAAACGGCGTGTTATCCAGAACAAATTCCACCGCAGCCAGCCGATGATGTGCTCCTTCTCTTCCAGAACAAGCATCCTGCCGAGAGACACGACAGATCGGATTTCGTCTGCGGCAATGTGCCTGTCGTGAGAAAGCAGGAATGGAAGATCCTGCCGAATCGCTTTTCGAATGGTCATCGATATGGCCTTCTTTCTTTTCAAAATCAATCGTGGACTCCATGGCGTTTGACATTCTCAAAGGCGGCGATTAAAATAAAAACAGCTTAACGCTGGGCGGCTCCTCTTTGACGAAGCAATTGCAATTTAAAACAATAAAAGGAAGATGGGAGCAGGATGCAATGAGTATCACCGTGAACATTTTATATTCCGGAAAAAATGGAAACGCTCGAAAATTTGTAGAAGAGATGACGGCAGAGGGAATTGTTGATGCAGTTCGTGCCGAGGCGGGGAATGAAAAATATGAATATTATTTCCCAATGGATGATTCAGAATCGGTTTTGCTCATTGACAGATGGAAAGATCAGGAGGCAATTGATCTGCACCACAAGTCGGAAATGATGGCACAGATAGCGGCGCTTCGGCAGAAATATCATTTAAAAATGAAGATAGAACGGTTTGTTGATTTGCGATAGAAGAAAATTCCGTTCGTCTAACTATGCCAAACAGGGCCGGTAGCATTTACCACCGGCCCTGTTTTTTTCTCATCTTCTTATCCCCTTGCCTTGAGAAAATCCTTAATTCCATCGACCGTAGCCTGCGCGAGCAAATCCTGCTTTGCGCCGTCTTGCAGTGCTTTGCGGTCGTTTGCGTTGGTGATAAAGCCATATTCAATGAGCACCGATGGGCACTCCTGCACACGGTTCACGCGGAAGGGATAAAAGCGGGTGCCGCGGTCAATTTTGGATACCGTTACGCTCGTCCCTTTATAGATCTGATCCCGCCAGGTGCTGACCAGGCGGTCATGGATCGAATCCGCAAGGCCATAAGAATAGGGCGTGTAATAAAAGCCGGTGGTTCCCATTGCGCTGCTTGTGTCCGCTGCATCACAGTGGATGCTGATGAACAGATCCGGCTTTTTGGAGCGGATCGCATCGCGCCGGGTTTCCAGGGACACATAGCTATCGCCTGAGCGGGTCATGATGACAGCCGCGCCCGCTGATTGCAGCTTCTGCTGCACCTTTTTGGCAATAGCAAGTGTTGCGGGCGCTTCCCACCCGGCAGAACTGCCCGCACCTGGGTCTGAGCCGCCGTGGCCTGCATCCAACATGATCGTGTAGCCGCTCAGGGAAGTGCCTTCGCTGTTTTTCAACGAAATCGTCAGGGAACCATCCGCATTATATTTCATGGAATAGCCATAGAAGGAGCCAGTGCGCTTGAGATGCAGGCGCAGGGTCGTTTTCAAATTCTTCTTATCAACAATCCATTCCGCCTTGCTGAACGCATTGCTACCCGACAGATTCACGCTGCCGCTGGCCGACGCGGTATAGTTGAAAATGAAATCCACGCTCTGTGCAGTGAAACTGTTAACCGCATAGGGCCGGTTATCAGAGCTGTTGACGTATTTCTGCGGCGTAAAAGCCACATCGACCGGCACCTTCCACTTGGTATAGAGTGTGATATTGGTATCGCCTTTTGTGGAAGAGGATTTCACCTTCACGGAATTGCTTGGCATCGAATAACCTTTTTTTATCTCCTTAACATCCTCCCGGTAAACGCGGCGGCCGGATTTCAGCTTGTAATAAAGGTTGCCGTTATAGCTCGTCTCCTCAATGATATATCAAAAGTCCCTTTCAAAATTGGCACATAGGTTGGGCCGCAGGCATCATTGGAG
>ENA-OQCX01000709-OQCX01000709.1-human-gut-metagenome-genome-assembly--contig:-NODE-709-length-16943-cov-2.468958_pt1 | contig 16943 bp, 18 predicted proteins | sample MGYA00242762_ERZ504587 | MGnify/ENA primary metagenome ERZ504587 (study PRJEB26092, sample SAMD00036337) | human gut metagenome | host: Homo sapiens | study: EMG produced TPA metagenomics assembly of... | reverse complement strand
ATTGGAAAGTTGTTCTATAATTCTTCAGGAAATTCTCTTCAATTCATACGCCAGGCCAAAGCCACAGATGAAGAAACCCCCACTGATGATCTTTTGCCAGTACAGATGAACCATCCTGACGCAAAGTTACGGTCATCAAGTATTTCTCAATTGAATTTGTAGTTGATACGTCCGAAGAAAGAAGCCATAGTGGTTTGTACATAATTACTGGATATCTGCTGACTATCCTGCAAACCACCTAAATTATAAAACAACATAGTAGATGAAATAAGATTATGTCCCGCACCCTTATATTCCTCAGCTACATTTTTATATAATGCATTACCTGCCATCAGACTCAGATTATGTTTTCCTAATGTGAACGAATAAGCCAATGTATTTTCCCACGACCAATTGACATCACTATGATTGGTAACATCTGCTAACGAGTAATTTCCCGCTCCGTCCAACGTATATGTATCAGCAAAATGTCCTGTACGGACATCTTTCTTGTCAAATCCGAAAGTAGAAGTCAGTGTCAAGTCCTTGATAATGTTCCAGGTAGCCCCTACATTCCCCACCAAATGGCTGGTCAACCGGTTATTTTTATAGGCTCCGGGGACTTCCTCGGCTATGGGACTGATGGTCTGTCCGTCATTAAAAGGAAGCACATTGATGGAACCGTCTTCATTGTATACATCCCCATAGGAGCGTAATAAATAGAACGGTTGAAAGGATCACGTCTGATGTTCTGATCCAAATAGGTGTATACTACATTAGCGTTCAGTTTTAAATTATCAGTCAACTTATGCGACAAGGATAAGGTTGCATTATAACGGTCCATATTATCCAACTTCACCAAACCGTCTTCAGACATATATTCAAAAGCCAGATTGAATGTTGTCTTCTCCGTACCATTCGAAATATTGATAGAATGGGACATCTGGCTACCCGTTTGCATCAGCATATCCACCCAGTCCACATTTTGATTGGCTTTTATAGCATCATAAGCAGAACCGAAAATTTTGGCATCATCTTCGGGACCTGCCCACTGGCCGTCCGTGCGATAAGCCTCTCTCTTGAAATCAGCCCATTCGGACAAATTCATTCTATCGGGATAAGCTGCTACAGAATTGCTAGAATAATAACCGTTATATGAAACCTTGGTTTTGCCTACAGCTCCTTTCTTTGTAGTAATCAAGATGACTCCGTTAGCACCGCGAGAACCATAAATAGCAGTAGAAGAAGCATCCTTCAGAATCTCCATAGATTCTATAACATTGGGATTGATATCAATATCTGTCCCATAGGGTACTCCGTCCACAATAATCAGCGGAGCATTCGAAGCATTCAATGACCGGTTACCGCGAATAGAGAATGACAATCCCGAGCCTGTCTGACCACTTGATTTAGTCATATCTAGTCCAGCCACTTTTCCTTGCAAGCTTTCCAAAGCATTCGTCGTAGGAACAGCGACAATGTCCGCTTGTTGATGGAGGTCATAGAACCGGTCAAGTCCCGTTTCTTTACAGTACCATAACCAATGACTACCACTTCATCCAATTCTTCAGTATCTTCTTTCAAAATTACCTTTACCGGGGTTCCCGGCTTAATGACAGTCTCTTGTGAAAGCATACCGATATAGCTGATTTCCAATTTCTTTATGTCCGCAGGAAGCGACAAGGAGAAATTCCCCTCAAAATCGGTAATGGTTCCTACGGATGAGTTGCCTGCTACCTTTACATTAGCACCGATAACAGGCTCACCGGTACTATCTAGAACCGTACCTGTTACAATAATATTTTGCGCATAAACATTCCCAATACTCATCATCAGGAATGAAAGCACAAATAGAATAAATCTACTTTGTTTCATGTTTTTTACTGTTTTCATTTTATAGTATAATTTAAAGGTTTTAGCTCTGCAAAATGAATAAAAATAGGAACCGAATATTACATTATCTGGTCTAATATTTATAAAATCTGATTTGAGAATAACAAAACAGAGTTATCCGAATATAAAATTATAAATAACAAACTCCTTGCTCTCCCAATGTTCCGTTTCGATTAACCGCACGTATTAACAGAACTACCCCTTTCATGTCAGATTTCCATAATGACTGAGTATCAGAAGTTATATCAACTATTTTCCCATTTACATCTAACACATAGCCCAAAGCGCCTGGTACAGCATCCCACTTTAAACCATCCTGCTCCCACCGGATATGAGCAGGAGCGGGCAATTGTTCCATCATGCTGCGAGGATCCCATCCATCCTTACTTTTAATTATGTTTTCATAAGTATATAAAGCTGCCTCATTCGAAGTAATTGTAGCCCGGCATTCCCCTTTCCTTTTCTCTTTTCCACCTGTCTCATATTCCGTTTTTCTACAACTTAAATCCAATGTCTTTCCATTCATATCCATACTGTTATATTCTGCAAAAAGAGCAGGAATAGTACCCATATTTGTCCATCCTTCAGGAGCTAAAGGAATCTTCACCAAAGTATTAATATAAACAGCTTTGGGTGAGTTATGCCAAGGACGTCCTAATTTCAATTTACCATCTGCTGCCTGTTCGTTGCCATCAATCACACAATTACGAAACACATAACCATATTTTACTGATTCATGACAGGGCGCAACTATAACAGAGCCACTACGTACATTATATAATGTAGACTCTTCCACTAACGCATTGCCTCCACCATAAAAATAATCTACAGCCCCTTCTAGCCAACATTCTTTTACATAATGACGGTCTGCATCTCGTGTAGTAGTCATCCAGGTATCTTGAAACGAACGGAATTTGCAATTATAAAAAGCAATACGATCCGCCTTCGTTTTCAAAGCTAATGCTTGAGGACATTTTGAGCCTCCAGCCCCCAATCATTGACGTAAGAAATATTTTCAGAATAAAAATCAGAAGCATTGATATTTACCACAGCTCCCTCAAAATGAGAAACAGCAGATTTTGGATTATGAACCGAATAATGCCAATACGCTAAATCTTTAGTATTGGCATCAGGTTTACCACCTACATTTAATTTAAGATGAATAATAGTCCGTTCCTTATCCTGTCCGATAAGATGAATAAAAGGCTTGTTTTGGGGAATAATCACCTGTTCTTCGTATGAACCATTTTTAACAAATATCAGCCAAGGACTTTTCAAATTCTCTGGGACTGCATCAATAGCCGACTGAACTGTAGTATAATCTCCCGTGCCATCTTTTGCAACAACAGCATGAAAAATAGTATTCTGCTGGGAGCGGGCATATCCCATTATTCCCAATATACAAAATAAGAGGAAGAAAAAAGAAAACCGTTTTGGAAATTGTATTTTACTTGTTCTCATGAATAGTATATTTTAAAGGTTCACGCAGCAAAGGTGCACGATTTCAAGTTATTACCTTTATATTTTTTATCCAAATCCTTATAAAAATCAACCTTTCGATTTTCAAAGTTATTTTCTCCTCCTCTTATCCTATTATTCTATCTCAAAACCCTGTACTTGCCAATCTGCTATTTGAAAGTAGACTCATTACCAATATAAATAGTCCCGAAGTCCAATGAAGTAGGATTTAATACCATTGACACCTCACTATCAATATATTCGCTCAATATCCCTTGATGCACCAAATCATGAGCTACTATTCTTGCATAACAAGCTGCTCCGGTAGCTTGCGTATGAAGTTCCATCTGTAGGAACATAAATCTGTTGATTTGTAGCATCTGCCCCTAAGTCTTCAACAAACTCCTTGGTCAGAGCTGTCATATCAACTACAGGTACTTTTTTTGACGAGCTACATTCTTCATAGTCACCAGGACTTATATTTTCTTTCACCTTATCCCAACGTCCTTCCTTCCAAAAAGAACGTGAGCTTCTACCTCCACGTGCATAATTTATCACTTGTACTTCTTTTGAAAAGACTCCTGCAGCATTTCTCCCCACCCACGAGTACGATGATTTTCCATGTAATCTGCCATAGTAGAATCTCCAATAGTATGAACCTTTAAATTTTGTGTCCACACTAAACCTGATTCTAAAACGGCAAACACTCCGAAAAATAATAGTTTCCTCATCATATATGAATTAATTTATATATGATGAGGAAAAATTCTTGACATACAAAATTACATTATAATATTGTACATCAAGAATCTTGTTCTAAGGTTGTATATCTTGCACAGCGAACAGTACATTTCTATGTTCCATCTGTAGTTCCTTCCCTATAAGTTGGCATGAAGATTCCAAACGTATATCTGACGAGGACGCACCAATTTTAAATTTATATGCTCCATCAGCTATAGTCCATTTACCATTCACGTAATATGCCATTTGCTGAGGAGAAACTTTAAAGCTTACCCTTTTTGATTCGCCAGGTTTCAAATTTACCCGAGCAAATCCTTTTAACTGTATAGGTTTAAGAGATTGTGAAGATTCAGGAGATAAATAAAGCTGTACAATTTCAACCCCTTCACGCATACCGGTATTCTTTACCCGACAGCTTATCTCAATAAAATCATCCGTTGTTTGCGCTGTTGCCGGAACATTCATCCCACTATATTCGAAAGAAGTATATGAAAGTCCAAAACCAAACGGATAAGCTATTTTCTCTTGAGAAACACCATTATTATAACAATAAAGTTCTTCACTTTCTGTCTTAGGATAACTGACACAAAGTTTTCCGGAAGGATTAACATTACCCAACAAGATATCAGCAACAGCATTTCCCCCTTCTTCACCAGGATACCAAGCTTGAAGAATGGCTGCACAACCAGCCTCCACTTCATCAATAACTTGAGGACGTCCACCAAACATCATTAAAACAACAGGTTTTCCTGTAGCAATCAGTTCTTTTAAAAAACGTTCCTGATCTCCCGGCAAACGAATTCCTTTACGTTGACGGGCCTCTCCACATAAAGTTGGGTTTTCTCCTAATGCAGCAATAACGACATCGCTTTCTGAAGCTAGTTTTATGGCAGCCTTCCAATTAGTAGGATCAGATGACTCCATAAGCATCATATTCAAACGTTCCGTCCTAGGATCACCTTCACGAATAATGGCTGTTTCATTTGTTGCGCTCCAATCGCACCCACGTTCATACCCTAAAGTAAAATTTTCTCCTAACTTAGGTTTCAAAGCATCGTATACTGAGATAATTTTAGGATTTTCAGGATCTATTTTTCCTCCCCACCAAAACGCCTGCATGGACTGGTAAGTATAATCCCCCAACATACACCAATAAGTGTTTGCATTCGGTCCTACCAAAGCAATTTTTTTATGCTTGCCAGACAACACCCCATTATTCTTCAATAAAACAATAGATTGACAAGCCAAATCATAAGATGTTTTACGATATTGAGGACAATCTAAATCCAAATCTCCATTTGTATAAAGTTTCCGATCCGTTGACAACAATCCTAAACGTGCTTTCAACATTAATGAACGTTTCACCGCCTTTTCAAAATATTGCTCATCAATTAAACCATCTTTTATTAACTCGGGCAAAAATTTATAACAATTATTCGAAGGAAGTTCAATGTCATTACCTGCTACAAGAGCCTCAATAGCCCTTTGTTTTAGAATTTCAGGATTACCTTTCTGACTGGAATGTCCCACAGCACCATAATCACTCACTACCAAGCCGTCAAATTCTAAATATCCACGCAATATTTTATTCAAAAGAGTATCACTAGATACAGCCTGTTCACTACGAAAACGACCATAAGATGTCATCAAGACTTTACAATCCGCCAATCGTATCATAGCTTCATGTGGCATAAGTACTTCTTCAAAAATTTCTTTCCATGTCAATGAAGAACCTCCACCATATCCCAAAAAATGCTTAGTACAAGCTGCAACACCATCCTTCAACCCATTCTTTTGCAAACCTTCTACAAAAGCTACCCCCATAGCTGCACTGAGATAGCCATCTTCCCCATAAGATTCTTCTATACGAGGCCAATGCGCGGTACGTATAAGATCGACCATGGTGATAAAGCAGCGTAGCACCAACAGAACGCATGACTTCTGCCGTCTGTTCTGTTTTAACTGTAGCCAGTTCAGGATTCCAAGAACAAGCGACTCCTAATTGTTGAGGATAAACAGTTGCTCCTTTAGCTGCCAATCCAGTAATAGCCTCTTCATGGAATATAGCCGGTACACCCGACGGAGTTTCATTTATAAGATAATTCTGAAAATCGCGTACAAAATCACGCAATTCATTCGGTCCTAAATCTAATGCACAAGCATATTGACATACATGTCCTATTCCATTAGGAATTTTTTCTCTACATTTCTGTAAAGACAATCTTCCATTCTCCATCACCTCTGAGGGACGGATACCATACAACTGAGCAACTCGTTCAGCTTGAGACATTTTCTTATAAAGTGAATCTACTTGTTGTTGCATTTTCTGTGTTTCAATTTCTTCAGTTGAAGATTTTGATGCTCCAGAGAAACAGGAAACAAGCCCAAAAGGCACAAGCATTAAAAGACTAAATACTATTTTTTTTCATGTTTATACAACAATTATAATTGAGTGAAAATATAAGTTTGTCCCGCTTCAGTGGGTACATCATATAAATAGGAATCTTTCAGTTCCACTCCCTTCAATGGAGCTTTCTCACTAATAAGCGGACGACTGATTTCCTGCTTTCCAAACAAAGGATTAGGATTATCCTCTTTAGCTTTTAACCAGTGTCCATACCATCCACCATTAAAGCATTGTGCACGCGCAAGCGAAGATTACCACCGATAGTAGATTTGATAGCTGCCGATTCTATCTTGCCATCCTTCCATCTCAGAGAAACAATTTCAAAACCACCACGTGCACGAAGCCCCCTAATCTCTCCATCTTTCCAAGTATCAGGTAAAGCAGGAAGTAAATGAACAGCCCCATCATGACTCTGCATCAACATTTCAGCAATCCCGGCTGTGCACCCAAAGTTTCCATCAATCTGGAAAGGCGGATGAGCATCGAACAAATTTGGATAAGTACCTCCTCCCTGACCTTTCTGCACTTCGGGAGAAACAAGATTCAACTGATTGGTAATCAACTTAAATGCATGATTCCCATCCAAACATCTTGCCCAAAAACAAACTTTCCATCCCATGGACCAACCAGTAGAAGGATCACCACGCTGTATCAATGTATTTCGGGCAGCCTCAAAGAGCACAGGTGACGAATAAGGCGAAATTTGATAACCAGGGAAAAGTCCCCATAAGTGAGAGATATGACGATGATGATCATTAGGGTTATCCCAGTCTTCGAACCACTCTTGCAACTGTCCGTATTGCCCTACCTGCATGGGAGGAAGTTGTCTTTTTAATGACAGAATAGTATCACAGAACTGCTTGTCCAAGTTCAAAACCTGTGCTGCAGCCCGAGTGTTTGAAAATAAATCGGATACCAACTGATTGTCCATCGTGATACCTGCAAACAAATTGGCTTTCCCTCTCCAAATACTAGGCGAATTCTCCGGGGAATTACTAGGAGTGACAACCAGATAACCGGTATTAGGATCTCTTACTAAAAAATCAACAAAAGAACTCTGAAGCACTCTTCAGAATAGGATACACAGAAGCCAGGTATTCCTTATCACCCGAATAGAGGTAACGATCCCACAAATGCTGGCATAACCATGCATTACAGGTAGGCCACGGCCCACAATAGGCCCTATCTACAGCACCATTCATACGCCATAAATCCGTATTGTGATGCAATACCCATCCCCGACAACCATACATCTCTCGGGCAGCCTCCTGACCATTCTCATACAATTCTTTCACCATTTGCAGGAAAGGCTCATGCATCTCGCGCAAATTGGTAACTTCGGCAGGCCAATAATTCATTTCCGCATTGATATTGGTGGTATAACGACATTTCCAAGCAGGATTCAGTTTCTGATTCCAAATACCTTGTAAATTAGCTGGTTGCCTCCCGGCTGAGAACTGGAAATAAGCAAATAACGACCAAACTGAAAATAAAGAGCGACTAAATGAGGGTCATTGGAGGTAGCGAATTCTTTAACCCGGACATCTGTAGGTTTATCAGCCTGCGAAGTACGTCCCAAATTCAGAGATACACGGTTATAGTATTTTTGATATACATTGATATGAGCCTGTAAAGCTCGGGCATAATTTTTTCCGGCATTCTTCATGGATATCTTATTACGCTCGGATGGATTTCCGGATATATCCTTATAATTCACAAAGTTAGTAGCCATGGCGATATAAATAGTAGCACTATTAGCATTAGTCACAGATAATAATGTATCTCCTGCCACACTCTTTCCACCCTGTAAATCCAACTTCAAATCTGCACGGAAACGAATCGCACCTTTTGTGAAATCGTCTCCTTTGGTTGTACCTTCCAAAATCAAGGCATTTTTTCCAGAAACGGTAACATCCACCTTCTGAGGACAAGTCAGGGAAGCGGAAAAAGTAAGTTTTCCCGGTTGAGAAGCAGTAAGGCGTACAATGACCAGCTGATCGACAAAAGAAGTAAAGACTTCACGCTTATAATCTACTCCATTTACAGTATAAGCAGTCGTGGCTACAGCTTTTTCCAAATCCAATTCACGACGGAAATTGATATAGTTTTCATGACCGGGAAAGTCCAATCGCAAACTACCCACTGTTTGATAAGGCATTCCAAAACCGTTCTTGGAGAGGATTTTTTCACCTGCCAACTCTTGAGCTTCAGGATATCTACCAGCAAAAATTAACTGACGGATGGTCGCCAATGCTCCTTTAGCCTCAGGATTATAATTTTTGTAAGGAGAACCTGCCGAAACTGTCTCCTCGTTCAGTTGAATCTCTTCGGCCGCAGGATTGCCATATACCATGGCTCCCAAACGTCCATTTCCCAAAGGTAGTGCCTCTTCCCAATATTGAGCAGGCTTATCATACCACAATACAGGCTTTTCCTGAGCATCTATACTGATGCTGACTACAGATAGCAAAACTACAAGTGCTCTTTTTAATAATTTATGTGTCATTCTATAATTAAATTAATGAATAAATGGTATCGACTTTTATAATGGAGAAAGAAATCCGTTTTCTATCAACCAAGCTTCGGCCAGTTCCGGCCACATTACCGTGCTTCCCCTTTGCACGCAAGGAAATGGCATGCCCACCGGTAGGGAACAGATGCAACGAGGATTTCTCTATTCCTGCCTTATATAAAGCAGTATAATAGGCTATGCTGTTCAAAGGAGAGACAGCCTTATCATTAGAAGCATGAAACAAAATAGCCGGTGCCGTGTTACCATTCACTTGTTTCTCCAAAGAAAACAAATTCCTGAGAGTAATATCCTGTTCCCGCTTTCCCAACAGATTTGTCCGGCTACCTTCATGAACAATAGCATCATCCATAGAAATAACCGGAGAGATCAATACAGCAAAAGAGGGTTTACAACTATACGCATCCAACGTATCGCCCACTTTAGACCAGTCTTCATCAATAGCACACAATGAAGCAGCCAAATGGCCACCGGCAGAACAACCCATCACGCCCACTTTATGAATATCTATTCCATATTCCTCCGCATGGGCACGTATATAGCGAAGAGCACGTTGTCCATCCTGCAAAGGAGCTTTATAAGATTCTATTACATCCGGCGATTGTGGAAAACGATGCATCAGAACAAAAGCTGTTACTCCCAAAGTATTATACCATTTAGCCAATGCAATACCACTGATTTCATGCGCCAATTTCACATATCCGCCACCGGGAATGATCAGTACCGCCGTACCAGTACGCTCAGCTTTTGACGGTTCATAAACATGAATTGTGGGAGTCCCGACTTGCACACACGTTCCCTGGCTACAGAGTCTTTAAGAGTTATGCCTTTACTATTGGGCATATTATTCTGCCACAAAGGAATTATTTTCTGAGCCTGAAGAGTGATCGTCATCAATGCTCCCAAAAGAAAGCTTAATAAAAATGCGAATCTGTCCATCACTTTATAATCCTTTAAAATCCTGTCCATTTACTGTTACATTCTCAAAATGAATGTTTTCAACACCAATTACTTTATTAATCTCAGGTTTCATCACTCCATCAAAAGTACAATCCTTTATAAAAATATCTCGTGCCCGTATTTTATCTTCAAAACCATCCAGATGCAAAACATACTGACTTTTCTTACTTGTGATATTTTCCAAATGAATATTATGAAAATAAGGAAGATACGGTCCGTCATCCACATGCCAGTATTTCAATTCAAAGCCTAAAATAGACTCCTTACACTCACCTACCCTTATATTCCGGACAAATATGTTTTCTACTTCACCTCCTCGTATTGCATTTGATTTTATACGGATAATACGGTCGAGTTCAGGACTGTCCATGGTACAATTTTCCACCCACACGTTACGGCATCCTCCAGTCACCTCACTGCCAATAGCCACTCCAGCATGACCATCCTTCATTCTGCAATGACGGACTATAATATTCTCACTGGGAATATTCCAGTAACGGCCATCTTCATCACGTCCCGATTTGATGGCGATACAATCATCGCCTGTATCAAAATCACAATCCTCAATCAACACATTCCTACATGATTCCGGATCACAACCATCATTATTATAACCATGACTCTGCATCTTTACTTTTCTGACAGTGATATTCTCGGACAACAACGGATGAATGAGCCAAAACGGCGAACGGTTGATAGTAAATCCTTCCAATAGAATATTCTTACATTTGTAGAGATTAATAAACTGAGGCGCATGCCATTCTCTCTCATAAAGACCCGTTCTTTAAAAGGAATAGAATCCTCTTTCATTTCATACAATAAAGTTTTCTCATTTATTTTTTTACCATCTTCCTGTACAATGCCACGAATTCTGCTTTCGCTGAACCAATTACTTCTATCAGCCTGACCATCCATCACCCCATTACCAGTGATGGCAATATTACTTTCTCCATAGGCATAAATCAACGGAGAGATATTGTAACAATCTATTCCTTCTATACGGGTCTGTACAGTATCAAAAAGAAAAGGATCTGTAGTAAACTTCAAAATCGTACTATCAGATAAATGGAGATTTACATTGGACTTCAAACGAATGGAGGCTGTGAAAAATTCTCCATTGGGAATAACCACTTTTCCACCTCCCTGTTCAGAACAAATAGCTATGGCCTGATTGATGGCATTTGTATAAAGCGTGTCTTTCACATCGTGATAATCAGTAATCACAAAAGTCCTATCAGGAAAGACGGGAGGTACAATTTGATTGTTAACCTCTACCATCTTATCCCAGGGAGACACTTCTTTTTTATCGCATGAAGATATGGCTGTTGTCAAAAACAGCAAAGATGCCAAAATTTGAACGGTTCTTGTCTGCATAGTATTGTATTATGTTTATAATTCTATGCAAATATAAAATAGGATACCTGTGTGGAAGTTGCAGTATTTAGGCTATTAGTTACACATTTTGCCCACCAATCGGTTTATGTTTTAATTTATACTCTTTTGGTGTACATCCCATCGCTTCTTTGAACACTCTACTGAAATATTGCGGAGTAGTGAATCCACTCATATATCCTACTTCAGATACAGTTAATTCATCCTGTTCCAAAAGCTGGACTGCCCGTTTGATCCGCATCGTCTTGACAAAATCTACGGGAGAAACTCCCATCAGAGATTTCACTTTCCGATAGAATACAGTCCGGCTCATACTCATGCCTCGGCCAAATCATCAATCTAAATCGGAATTCTGAATGTTTTCTTCCACACTCTGAAGGATATTACGGATGAAATCATCATCGAAATGAGTAACTTGGGGAGTAGAAGGAGCAAGTTGTTCCATAAGAGAAGCATCCTTCTCTTCTCTCATTTTTGAAGTATAATAATCATACAACATTTGCCTTTGTTTGAGCAAAGAATCTACCCTAGCCTTCAAATAAGCAGAACTGAAAGGTTTTTGTTATATATTCATCTGCTCCATATTCCAATCCCTGAATCTGATCATTCAACGAAGACTTAGCAGATAGCAGAATGATAGGAATATGACAGATATCACTATTCCCTTTCACTTGTTTCAGATACTCTATTCCATCCATTTCAGGCATCATAATGTCACTGATCACAATATCAGGCAATTCACTCAAAGTCATTTCAAGTCCTTGACGACCGTTACCCGCTTCAAAAACCACATACTCCCTGGCGAGTACGCCACAGATAAAATGACGAAGTTCCTCATTATCCTCAATAATAAGAATCCGTGTTTCCTTATCTTCCTCCTCTTCTATAAGATTATCAGGTACCACTGTTTCCGAACCGGAATTTTCACCATCGGCCAGAATAAATTCGGCATTGGCATCGGCATCAAACGTATCGCGACTTCCCGGCAACCTGACAAAGAAACTGCTACCCTCACCCAATTTACTGTCTACTCTGACTGTACCATGAAGCAGATTCAATAATTCTTTAACCAATGAAAGTCCTATGCCGGTAGACATATTAGGATCAGCCTCATCTAACGTATCAAAACGGGTAAACAAACGGTTGAGCTTTTGAGCATTAATTCCCCTGCCTCATCCTTTACTTGCAAACATAAAATCTGTTTCTCACAAGTAACAGACAAGAAGATACTTTTCTCATCGGGAGTATATTTAAAGGCATTGGACAATAAATTAAAAAGAATCTTTTCTAATTTGTCCACATCCGTATACATAACAAAAGTATCAAGAGGACAAATCAACCTGAAATCAATACGGTGCGTATGAGCCATAGGAACAAAATTACCGTAGATTTTTAAAATCAAAGGGATTACATCTACTTGCTCCACCAACACTTTCATTTTATCATTCTGTATCTTGCGAAAATCCAATATTTGATTGATAAGCCGCAGCATCCTGTCCGCATTTCTTTTGGCCACTTGCATATTCTCCATGCCAACATCAGATAATTTCTCATTGCTGATGACTTCGTCAATAGGACTGGTTATAAGCGTCAACGGTGTACGAAGTTCATGAGATATATCAGTGAAAAAACGCAGTTTCAAGTTGGAAATTTGTTGTTCAAAATCCACTCTGCGTTGCAGATTAGTGATACGTATCACTATGTAAACCACTACCAACATAATCCCCACTGCTATGATGGTATAGAGTAGTATCGCCCAAACAGTCTCACCGAATACAGGAGCAATATGTATAGATAAAGAAGTTACATTATCCACCATACTCCATCAGCATTAGTCGATTTGACCTGAAACAAATAATCACCAGCAGGTATATTCACCAAACTGGCAGAACGGTTATTTCCAAGGTCTATCCACTGGTCATTCAGCCCCTTGATTCGATATGCATATTTAATAGCCGGAGAATTAACATAATCCAAAGCGGCAAAGGTGATAATAAAATTACGCTCGTCAGCCTGTAAATACTGGACCTCACGATGATTATATATATCCTGACGACGAGAGGTATTGTTCAAATAAATATCAAGATGAGAAAAAACAATAGGAGGAACAAATCACTTTTATGCAGTTCATCAGGAGTAATACATAACGCACCATATAGTGACCCTAAAAACAATTTACCGGAAGATAGCAGAACCGGCTTGGTTTCAGCCATCAATATTTGATCACTAAGCTCACCCAACAAATTCATTTCTGCATCGTATTTTGATATTTTATTCTCTGAAACAACCCATATATTTCCTTCCTTATCCTCAATAGTAGAAAGAGTCAAATCAGAAACTTGCCCTATCGTTGCATTGTAATGCTCAAAAATTAACTTTTCAGACAAATCACCATGTCCCTCTAGAATATTTATCCCTCCACTTTGCGTTGTTACTATAAGCTTTCCCCTACGGGTTTGGGTAATATTAAGCACATCATTATTGCTTAGACTGGAATATCGTTCCTCACAAATATTGTGATAGAATCTGATCGCTTCCGGTTTCATAAATTCTGAAGGACAAGCTAGCAATCCCCCCGTAGTTCCAATCAGGACAACTCCATTTTCAGCCTCATACAGACAACGAACTTCTCACATACATGAATAGGATAATTATTAAGAATATTCCTTGAATGAATAAAACGTATATGACCATTTTCCGAAGAATGGTCAATCAAATTAATGCCACCTCCCCAAGTTCCTATCCACATTCGCCCTTTTGAATCTTGCAGAATAGAATATACAGAGTTTGAAGAAATGCTATAAGAATCATCTTCACGAGGTATATATTGTGTAACTTCATAATTATTCTCATTTTTCGGAGTAAGCAAAAAAGTCCATCCTCCTTTGTTCCCAGCCCATATATTCTGTTCTCTATCTTCATAAATACAATATACATCAACGTTAAAAGCAGCTGAATGATCAGCTAATAACTTTCCATCTCTCGAAATATTGCCAATCCATTGTCCTAATGAATCATAAAGACAAAGATTTCCCGGTTGTCTTTTATGATTACGCTTCCATCCAATCCAAAGGCGTTTTTTGATGATCCTCAGTCAAGGCACGTGCCATTCCCTTAGGAGTATTTGTTATATAATCAATATTTTTCTGATGAAACGATATATACCCAAAACCGTCATGGTTATACCATAAATTATGATGTTGATCAATCATATAACTAAAAGCTGGGAGTGAAACTAACTTACGTTCTCCCATATCATCATAAATATAAGCCTGTTCCAACTTCCGAGTTACCGGATTATAAAAACAGAACTCACCACCTGCAGGATTAATCCAAATACATCCATATTCATCTTCATGAATAAAAGTGCAAGGAGCTGTAAATGGAATTTCCTTACATCTAGGATAACTCAACAAATCCATGTCCTCATTTTGATAATCCAAACGAATCACTCCATCAGTCACTCCCAACATCCAAATATTTCCTTGCTTATCTTGATAAATATCAGGATTAATCTCTATAGGAATTTCATAAAAAGTGAATTTACCAGTTTTCGGATCATAAAATCGAATACCTTTTTTTTTGCAGGATAGCTATTTTATGATCAGACAGGGACTTCAATCCAATAATCTCGAACATGGATTCATCAGGAACACACGGTACAACATTCTGATTCTGATAATCATAGCGGGCAAAAAATCCTTTTGAAGTAGCAAGATAAATATCATCTGCATTCTCCACCATGAATTTAAAAGGCATAAGATTCGCTATACTCTTCTTCCCCACAATAGTAGTTCCCTTATTTGTCAGAATCCATTCATCTCCATCTTTATCCTGTATAATAGTATAAATGCTGTCTCCTATACTATTTTCTGTTTTTCCGGTATATAACTGTACAGATTCCATATCTGGGAATTTATTTTCATCCATACGGAACAACTCGTTTTGCGTACCTACTGCCCACGTTATTCCTTCACGCAATACATAAAGCTTCTCAACTGAATTTACCAGACTTTTATTGAAAAGGAACGGATCTTCATATTGATAGGTACGGGTATTAAATAAATAGCAATGTTTATCATACGTCTGGCACCAGACGTTATTCAACGAACTTTTTTCAATCTTGGTGAAACGATGATTCGCTATACGTACTTTACTTCCAGGATAGGTTTTATAGTTAGTAAAAGAATATCCGTCAAAACGCTCTAACCCATTCCAAGTAGACATCCATATATAACCATTGTCATCCTGAATCAGATTCTGAATATTTTTCTGCGACAGTCCGTCTTGAACAGAATAATATTTAATATCAATCAAACTCTGACCAAACAAAGTCAAGGCAGAAAAACACAACCATATAAAAAGAATCTGTTTCAACATCGTATTTATCTTTTTCGATTATACAAATATCGGAAAAAGATATCACAAACCAACAGACTGAATAGTTATTACAATGATTAGACCTGTTTTTATAAGAAATTATACCGCAAACAGCAATATCACACCATAACCTTCCTCTCCGAAAAACTCTGCCGAAGCTATACTTCGGCAGAGAAAGGAACAAGATGAACGTCTATCCAAACATTCACAATGCTAAACCATAAACTAATCTTTAAAAATTAACAATTTATTATTCTGTCCAGTCCTCCACTATAGCCGAAGGATCTGGATTCAAAATAATAGATTGATTATTAATAGATTCAAATTTACTAAAAAATAAATTGAACCATGGACAGCAATATCCTTCCTTAGAGTTCATACGATACCCCACCGGACAATTAGTACCTGAATACCCTCGGGTAACAGACAATTCCAAACGCTTATAATTCCAATAAATAATACCCTCTCCCCAAAACTCTATTCTTTTTTGCAAAATCAATTCCTTACGAAAATCTTCCATAGCAGATGCCGTACATTGGTAGGAACTGTAACGATAAGTTCATAAAATTCTCCAAAGCAGAAATTCCAGCGCTTACCCCCCTGACTAGCGGCTATTGCCTCAGCCTCAATAAAATACAATTCTTCAACACGCATTAAAAGATTATCTATCGGTGCACTACATTGGCGTCAATCATATTGCCTTCTTTCAGCTTGAATTTTAAATGAACATATGCAGGCACTTTTTTAAAATTCTCATCGGTAAACAAGGTATGATACTTGGTACCAGGAGCCTTTCCGGCATCTTCAGGAGCAATCCAAGTTTCTTTGCGCCAATCATCATCCGGGATTTGCTCAAATAAAGCCTTACTAATCATTCTGTGTGCTCCATAGGAAATTCCTCCTACCCGGCAACACGAGGCTGGCTAGCATGTTCAAATAATCGTTATTCATAATGCGAAGTAAGCAATACTTCACGAGTATAAAAAATAATCCCCGCTAAAAATCTACTGAGCCAAAATTTCGGGTCAATGTAAAAACCTGAGGGGTAAATTTATAAATTGTTATCTTTGTCTCCAAATTCATAGCTTATGGAGTTAAACGGTTATCGCCTTCTTCTTCCTGAAGGCACTTTAGATTACTTTGATCTTGTTGATGTGAAGGAAAGCGTAAATGAAGTTGTGATCTACCTTGAGGAGAAAAATA
>ENA-OQCX01000708-OQCX01000708.1-human-gut-metagenome-genome-assembly--contig:-NODE-708-length-16948-cov-3.090839_pt1 | contig 16948 bp, 26 predicted proteins | sample MGYA00242762_ERZ504587 | MGnify/ENA primary metagenome ERZ504587 (study PRJEB26092, sample SAMD00036337) | human gut metagenome | host: Homo sapiens | study: EMG produced TPA metagenomics assembly of... | reverse complement strand
TTTAGTAGATGACATGTTGATACCATGTATGAAGCGATGGGAGTAGGACTTGCAGCACCGCAGGTCGGAATCCTCAAGAGAATCGTAGTTATTGATATCGGGGATGGTCCGATCGTCCTGATCAATCCGGAGATTCTTGAAACCTCCGGCGAACAGACAGGAGACGAAGGATGCTTAAGCGTTCCGGGCATGGCAGGACAGGTGACCCGTCCGAACTATGTCAAAGTAAAGGCAATGAACGAAGACATGGAAGAAGTGATCTACGAAGGAACAGAACTTCTCGCAAGAGCTTTCTGCCATGAGATCGACCACCTCGATGGCAAGATGTACACAGACCTGGTAGAAGGAGAACTTCACAGAACCAGCTATGACGAGGATGAGGAATTTGAGGATTTCGAATAACAGACGAAAAAAGGAGCATATTATGAAAATAGTTTATATGGGAACTCCGGATTTTGCAGTGCCGCCGCTTGCCGCACTGGTAAAAGCCGGATATGAGTCACGGCAGTTGTGACACAGCCGGACAAACCGAAGGGAAGAGGCAAGACACTTATGCCAACTCCTGTCAAAGAAGAAGCCATGAAACATGAAATTCCGGTTTACCAGCCGGCCAAAGTACGTGATCCGGAATTTGTGGAGACACTTACAGGACTTGCACCGGATATCATCGTTGTGGCAGCTTTTGGACAGATCATCCCGAAGACAATCCTGGATCTTCCGAAATATGGATGTATCAACATCCATGCTTCCCTGCTTCCGAAATACAGAGGTGCAGCACCGATCCAGCAGGCAGTCATTGACGGAGAGAAAGAATCCGGCGTGACGATCATGAGAATGGGAACCGGTCTGGATACCGGAGATATGATCTCCAAGATCGTTGTACCAATCGAGACAGAGGAAACAGGCGGCAGTCTTTTTGATAAACTTGCACAGGCAGGCTGATCTTCTGATGGAGACACTTCCTTCTATAGAGAACGGAACTGCTACTTATGAGAAACAGCCGGAGGAAAGCCCGACCCCGTATGCAGCGATGATCACCAAGAAAATGGGACTTATGGATTTTTCAAAGAGTGCCGAAGAACTTGAGAGACTGGTCCGCGGCTGAACCCGTGGCCGAGCGCCTACACCTTCCTCAATGGAAAAACACTTAAAGTATGGAAATCCACAGTAGAAAAGGGCGCAAATGGTGGAAAAACCACACCGGGAACGATCACAGCGGTGGATAAAACAGGAATCCACGTAGCCTGTGGAGAAGATGTTCTCGTCCTTCGCGAAGTACAGCTTGAGGGAAAGAAGCGTATGGAAACAGATGCTTTCCTTCGCGGCTATCAGGTAACTGAGGAAACCATGCTGACAGATCATAAGGAGTGATAATATGTACGGATATGGATACTATGGATTTGATTGGACGTATCTTCTTCTGATCATCGGAATGCTTCTGTCTCTCGCGGCATCTGCAAAGCTCAAAAGCACCTTTGCCCGTTATAAGAGAGTAAGAAGCGCATCAGGACTTACCGGAGAAGAAGCAGCCAGAAGGATCCTTTACAGTGCCGGGATTACACGATGATACAGGTAAGACCGGTAAGCTGGAAGCCTGACAGATCATTATGATCCGCGGACAAAGACGGTAAATCTCTCCCAGGATATTTACGGTCAGACTTCTCTGGCAGCAGTCGGAGTTGCAGCACATGAGTGTGGTCATGCCATCCAGCATGCGACCAACTATGCACCGCTGGAGATGCGGAGCGCGATCGTTCCGGCAGCAAATATCGGAAGCAGTCTTTCCTGGCCGCTGTTTCTGATCGGACTTTTTGCAGGCATCCGCCCGCTGGTAACAGCAGGTATCGTGCTGTTTTCACTGGCAGTGCTGTTTCAGCTTGTGACACTTCCTGTTGAGGTCAATGCATCTGCAAGAGCACTCAAGATGCTTCAGAGCACAGGAATCCTTGGGGCAGATGAGACAAAGGGAGCCCGCAAGGTGCTGACTGCAGCTGCCATGACATATGTTGCAGCACTTGCGGCATCTATTTTACAACTTTTGAGACTTGTGATACTGGCAGGAGGAAGACGAGATGACTAGTGGTATCAATACAAGAGAAATGATATTGGAGATCCTCCTTCAGATCAATGAAGAAGGAGAACACAGCCATATTGCGATCCGCAATGCGCTTTCCAAATATCAGTTCCTTCCGAAGCAGGAGAGAGCCTTTATTACCAGAGTCTGTGAGGGGACTCTGGAATACAGGATCCTCATTGACTATATAATAGATTCTTTTTCAAAGATCACCGTGGACAAGATGAAACCGCCGATCCGTGAGATCCTCAGGAGCGCGGTGTATCAGCTGAAATTCATGGACAGAGTGCCGGACAGCGCAGTTTGCAATGAGGCTGTGAAACTTGCCCAGCGAAAGGATTTTACAACCTGAAACCTTTTGTGAACGGCGTGCTCCGGACGATAGCGAGACAGATGGATGAACTTGAATATCCTTCGAGAAAGGTAAATCTGGTCCGTTATCTTTCTGTCAGATATTCCATGCCGGAACCACTTGTTCTGCGCTGGCTGAATGATTATGGCGAGGAAGTCACAGAGAAGATGCTGGCGGATTTCTGGAAGAAAAACCGATCACTGTACGCTGCCGTACATATCTGAATTCTGTAGAGGAGACCTGCGAAAGCCTCCGAAACCAGGGTGTAAAGGTAGAACCGGCGCCGTATCTTCCGTATGCATTCAGGATTTCTGATTATAACCACATTCTTGCACTGGATGCATTTATCGAGGGTAAGATCGTGGCACAGGATGTAAGCTCCATGCTTGTTTCCGAGATCGCAAACCCGCAGAAAGGTGATTATATCATCGACATGTGTGCGGCACCGGGCGGTAAGAGCATTCATCTGGGAGACAAGATGGAAGGCTTTGGAACCGTGGATGCAAGAGATGTCAGCCGGTATAAGGTTGAACTGATCCAGGAAAATATCCACCGCACCGACTCCATCAATGTACAGGCACATGTGCAGGATGCGACAGTGTTCGATGTGGAATCTGAGTGCAAGGCAGATATCGTACTTGCAGATGTACCATGTTCCGGCTACGGTGTGATCGGTAAGAAACCAGAGATCAAATATCGTTCTACTGCACAGAAAGAGGAAGAACTGGTGATCCTCCAGAGAAACATTCTGGACAAGGCAGCAGAGTATGTGAAGCCGCGCGCGTTCTGATCTTCAGTACCTGTACGATCGCCAAAGAAGAAAACGAAGAAAATATGATGTGGTTTATGAACAACCATCCATTCAAACTGGAAAGCATTGATGAGTTTGTTCCGGATGAACTCAAATCCGAAACGACCAGCCTCGGCTACCTGCAGCTGCTTCCAGGCGTTCACGGAACGGATGGATTCTTTATGGCAAAATTCAGAAGGAAATAAAAATGACAGACATAAAATCAATGACCGTCGAAGAACTGAAGGGGCTTATGGCAGAACTCGGAGAGAAACCTTTCCGCGCAAAGCAGATCTACAGCTGGCTGCACGAGCATCTGGTCACTTCTTACGACGAAATGGAAAACATTCCAAAGAGCCTCAGGCAGAAGCTGGAGCAGTATCCGATCACGGTTCTGGAGACACTGGATGTCCAGATATCCAAGATAGACGGCACCAGGAAATATCTGTTCCGCCTGTCTGATGGAAATATGATCGAGAGTGTTCTTATGAAATACAAGCACGGCAACTCTGTCTGTATCTCTTCTCAGGCGGGGTGCCGTATGGGATGCAGATTCTGTGCTTCCACGATCGGCGGACTTACGAGAAACCTGCTTCCGTCAGAGATGCTGGATCAGATCTACAGAATCCAGACATCACTTGGCGAGCGTATATCCAATGTGGTTGTGATGGGAACCGGCGAGCCGATGGACAACTATGATAACCTTCTTCGCTTCATACATATCCTGACGGAAGAAGGCGGTATCCACATCAGCCAGAGGAACCTGACAGTATCTACTGCGGCCTTGTTCCACAGATCTACAAGCTTGCAGACGAGAAACTTCAGATGACGCTTGCTGTATCTCTTCATGCGCCGAACGATGAGAAAAGGCGCGAGCTTATGCCGATCGCCAATAAATACTCGATCGATGAGCTTCTGGAAGCCTGTCGGAATTATTTTGACAAGACAGGCAGAAGGATCACCTTTGAGTACAGCCTTGTAGCAGGCGTAAATGACAGTAAAGAGAATGCAAAAGAGCTTGCAGGCCGTCTTAAGGGACTGAACTGTCACGTAAATCTTATCCCGGTCAATCCGGTCAGAGAGCGTTCTTTCGTGCGTTCTACCCGACAGGCTGTTGAGAATTTCAAAATAAATCTTGAAAAATACGGAATAAATGGTACTATTAGAAGGGAAATGGGCAGCGATATTGACGGTGCCTGTGGTCAGTTAAGAAAACGTTACATGGAAAAAACAGAAAGTGAGAAGTGACATGAGGGTATATTCAGCTACGGATGTAGGGCAGAAGCGGAAGATGAACCAGGACTATGTGTTCGTTTCCGAAACCCCTGTAGGAAATCTCCAGAATTTGTTCGTTGTTGCCGATGGAATGGGCGGTCATAATGCGGGAGATTACGCTTCCTCTCATGCCGTTCAGACTTTGGTAGAAGAGATTCAAAAGGATGCAGATTTCAACCCAATCAAGGTGATTCGTCATGCCATTGAGAAAGCCAACACAGAGATCCTTGAATGCGCCAGGAGAGAAGAAGCACTGCGCGGGATGGGAACGACGATCGTGGTGGCTACGGTCGTAGGCCATTATCTATATGTGGCAAATGTTGGTGACAGCCGCCTGTATATCATCCAGGGAAAGATTCGCCAGGTTACGAGGGATCATTCACTTGTAGAAGAGATGGTCAGACTCGGAGAGATCAAGCGGGAAGAGGCGAGAAATCATCCGGACAAAAACATCATCACAAGAGCACTTGGTGCAGAGAGAACCGTAGATATTGACTTTTTTGACCTGAAGATGGAACCGGGCAGTACCATCCTTATGTGTTCCGATGGTCTGAGCAATATGGTAGAAGACAGCAAAATCGAAGAAATTATACTGAACCAGAATGAGGAACTGCCGCAGAAGGGTGAGAGACTTCTGAGAGAAGCCAACCAGAACGGTGGTAAGGATAATATTGCAGTTGTACTGGTAGAACCATTCACGAATGAGGTGGAAAAATGTTAAAGACGGGAACGATCATAGCAGAACGTTATGAAATTTTAGGAAAAATAGGTACCGGCGGAATGGCCGATGTCTATAAAGCAAAGGATCATAAACTCAACCGCTTTGTTGCGGTCAAAGTATTAAAACCGGAATTCAGAGAGGATACAACTTTTATCCGCAAATTCCGCAGCGAGGCACAGGCAGCAGCCGGCCTTACACATCCGAATATCGTCAATGTATTTGATGTAGGAGATGATGGCGGTGTATATTACATCGTCATGGAGCTGATCGAAGGAATCACTCTTAAGGAATATATTGCCAAGAAGGGGAAACTTTCCATCAAAGAAGCGACCAGTATTGCCATTCAGGTATCTATGGGACTGGAAGCAGCACATAACCATGGAATCGTACACCGTGATGTCAAACCGCAGAATATTATCATTTCTACAGATGGTAAAGTGAAGGTAACAGATTTCGGAATCGCGAGAGCCGCATCTTCCAATACGATCAGCTCCAATGTGATGGGATCTGTACACTACAGCTCACCGGAGCAGGTGCGCGGCGGATACAGTGATGAGAAGAGTGACATCTATTCTCTTGGTATCACACTTTATGAGATGGTCACAGGCAGGGTTCCGTTTGACGGAGATACTACAGTAGCTATTGCGATCAAGCATCTGCAGGAAGAGATGGTACCGCCGAGTGTGTACACAGAGAATCTTCCATACAGTCTGGAGCAGATCATCCTGAAATGTACCCAGAAGAGTGTTGGCCGCCGTTACGAGAAAATGGAAGATGTCATTGCAGACCTGAAACATTCACTGATCGATCCTCAGGGAATTTTGTGACATTATCTTCCGTGGACAATGAAGCCAAGACAGTGGTGATCTCAGACGAAGAACTGGGAGAAATCAAGAATACTCCACGTGCATCTTCAAAGAAATCAGATGTAGAAGATCTGGAAGATGAAATTTATGATACAGATTATGACAGCGATGACGAGGACTATGAGGAAACTCCGGCTGGTAAGAAATCTGACAGGAAAAAGAAGAAAAAGGGACCGAACTCAGCAGTAACTATCGTTGCACTTCTTGCAGGCGCAGTTGTCCTGGTGGGGGCAATTTTTGTGATCGGCAAGGCTGCCGGCATCATCGGAAGTGATGGGGCAGAAACCACACCGCAGACAGAACAGGCAGCAGATACAGCAGACGAAGATGGAATGGTTACTGTTCCGGTTCTGGTAGGCAAGACAGAGGAAGAGGCTTCTGCTCTTCTGGAAGAAGAAAAGCTTGGCAAGCAGATGATGGGAGAAGAGAACTCCACGCAGGAAAAGGGACGAATTTCTTCTCAGGATATTCCGGCAGGAACCAAAGTTGAACAGTATACAACTCTGAAATATTATATCAGTAAAGGTCAGCAGGAAATCACAGTACCAGATGTTTCCGGCCAGACAGGAGTAGATGCGCAGCAGACACTGGAAGATCTTGGACTTACTGTAACTGTACAGAAAGAATACAGTGAAGCAGATGACAGTGGATGGCCGCTTACAGAACCAGGATATGTTATGGCCGTATCACCGGAAACTGGCACAAGCATGACAGCAGGCGGATCAGTAACCCTGACAGTCAGCCGTGGTCTGGATTATGGTGATACTGCACAGATTCCGGATGTATTAGGAATGACTAAGAATGAAGCGATCACTGCACTTGGTAAATGGGCAGACATTCAGATTACAGAACAGCAGAGCAGTGAAGTGCCGGCAGGACAGGTCATCTCACAGGATCCATCTGCAACTTCAGAGGATGGGGACACCGCATACGGCAATCCGGATGAAACGATCTCTATCGTAGTAAGCAGCGGCAATCAGGCTCCGGCAGATACAACAACTACAACAGATACAACAACAGACAGTGCTTCCACAGCAGATACGGCGCAGCAGAGCACAGCTGCTGCAAACGGCGAAGTATGGAAATGTACGCAGACACTGAATACTCCAAATGGATATCAGGGTGGTGCAATTCGTCTGGAACTGATCCAGGAAGTAAACGGAGAAACAACTTCTACTAAAGTGGTTGACGGAGAGGCGATTACATTCCCGTATACGTTGGATATTACAGGTGCGTCAGGAGTCAGCGAAGGAACATTGTATGTATCAGAGCTGATTGACGGAAACTTCCAGCAGCTTGGTTCTTATCCACTGACTTTCAAGAAAGCAGAGTAATTCATGCAGGTAAAATTATCAAAGGAATTGCCGGGTTTTATTATGTTTACGGAGAGAACGAAGTGCTTTATGAATGTAAAGCCAAGGGTATTTTCCGAAAGGATAATCAGAAACCGCTGGTTGGTGATAATGTAGAGATTACAGTATTGAATGAACAGGAACGGGAGGGGAACCTGACCAGGATCCTCCCCCGCAAAAATTCCCTGATCCGCCCGGCAGTTGCCAATGTAGATCAGGCATTTGTGATTTTTGCAATGGACAATCCAAAGCCGAATTTCATGCTGCTGGACCGTTTCCTGATCATGATGGAACAGGCAGACATTCCGGCAGTCATATGCTTTAACAAAAAAGATCTTGCAACAGAAAAGGAAACACAGGAGCTTTATCAGACCTACCAAAGCTGTGGATATCAGGTTCTTCTCACCAGCGCACTGGAGGAGGAGGGTATTGACGAGATTCACAGAATCCTCAAAGGTAAAACAACGGTCGTGGCAGGACCTTCCGGCGTTGGCAAGTCATCTCTGACGAATCTTCTCCAGGCAGAAGTTCAGATGGAGACAGGTGAGATCAGCCGGAAACTCAAACGAGGAAAGCATACGACCAGACATTCACAGGTTATCCCGGTAGGAGAGAATACATTTCTTATGGATACGCCGGGATTTTCTTCCCTGTATCTTATGGATATGGAAGAACAGGAACTCAAGGACTATTTTCCGGAGTTTCGCAAGTATGATGACCAGTGCCGTTTTCAGGGCTGTCGTCATATCCACGAACCGGGATGCAGAGTAAAGGAAGCTCTTGAACAGGGCGAGATCAGCAGGATCCGGTACGAAGATTATCTTAATTTATATGAAGAATTGAAAGAGAAAAGGAGATATTAAATGGAATATCAGTTGTGCCCGTCTATTTTATCAGCGGATTTTAACCGTCTGGGCGAACAGATTCAGACATTGGAGAAACAGGGAGTGAAATGGCTTCATATTGATGTTATGGACGGAGATTTTGTACCGAGTATTTCTTTTGGAATGCCGGTGATCCGCTCTATCCGCAAAGAATCAAAGATGTTTTTTGATGTACACCTTATGGTAAGCGCACCGGAACGTTATATTCAGGATTTTGTAGACTGCGGCGCGGATTCTATTACCATTCATGCAGAGGCGTGCGAGGATCTGGAACGTGCGATCGAACTGATTCGTGATGCAGGTGTCAAAGTTGGTATTTCCATCAAACCGGCGACCCCGATCAATGACATCAGCCATCTCCTGGAAGATGTGGATATGGTACTTGTCATGACGGTTCAGCCTGGATTTGGCGGACAGAAGTATATTCCGGAATGTACAGAAAAGGTTCAGGAACTCAAAGAGATCATAGACAGAGAAGAACTGAATGTAGACATTCAGGTAGATGGAGGAATCAATGATTCTACTATGGAAACCGCAATGCGTGCAGGTGCAAACTTTCTTGTTGCAGGTTCTTACGTGTTTAATGGTGATCTTGAATCAAATGTACAGAGAATCCAGCAGAAGATGCAGGATATCAGCGAAAAGTTAAATTGAGGCATAATATGAAAGATACGATCATCGTAAGCGGGGGCAATATCCATAAAGATTTTGCCTCGTTTTTTGAAAAAAAACAAAACAGAGAATACCTGTCTGATTCGCAGCAGACCGTGGCGTGGAATTCTTTATGGGAACAGATCTGGAACCGGATGTGGCAGTGGGAGACTTTGACAGTCTTTCTGCGGAGGGTGCGAAATATATGGAAACTCTCAAACATACGGAAATTCGCAGACTGAAGCCAGAGAAGGACGATTCCGACACACAGTCAGCAGCAAATTATGCGATCGAACAGGGAACAGAACGTATTATGATCCTGGGGGCGACAGGAAACCGCATCGATCATCTGATGGCAAATTTCGGTCTTCTGATGCTCGGAAAAACAAAACAGGTACAGATCGTTCTTGTTGACGCATACAACTATATGAGTCTGATCGAGAGCGGAATGATCCTTAAGAAAGAAGAGCAGTTCGGGAAATATGTCTCTTTCTTCCCGATCGAAGGAGAGGTTACAGGACTGACTCTGAAAGGCTTCAAATATCCTCTGAACAGCTATACTCTCAAAGTTGAGGACAGCGGTCTGACTGTCAGCAATGAGATCTCAGATCCTGAAGCAGAAGTCACCTTTGAAACAGGAAAACTTCTCATGATCATGTCAAGAGACTAAACGATAGACTTTTTATGACACGTGTGCTAAAATTAAGCAGAAAAATGCAATCAAATAAATAACGGAATGGAGAAATAGAGCAATGAAACTTGGAATCGTTGGATTACCGAACGTAGGTAAGAGTACATTATTTAACTCACTGACAAAAGCAGGTGCAGAATCAGCAAACTATCCTTTCTGTACCATCGACCCGAATGTGGGCGTTGTTACTGTACCGGATGAGAGACTGAAACTTCTGGGAGATTTTTATCACTCCAAGAAAGTAACTCCGGCAGTCATTGAATTCGTTGATATCGCAGGTCTTGTAAAGGGCGCATCCAAAGGTGAGGGACTTGGAAACCAGTTCCTTGCAAACATCCGTGAAGTAGATGCGATCGTTCACGTAGTACGCTGCTTTGAGGATCCGAACGTCATCCACGTAGATGGAAGCATCGATCCGCTCAGAGATATCGAGACCATCAACCTTGAGCTGATCTTCTCTGATATCGAGATCCTTGAGAGAAGAATTGCCAAAGTCACCAAGACAGCACGTATGGACAAAGAAGCTGCCAAAGAACTTGATTTCCTCCAGAAAGTCAAAGCACATCTTGAGGATGGACAGATGGCAATCACAATGGAACTGGAATCTGAGGATGAGGAAGCATGGATGGGAACTTATAATCTCCTCACCTGGAAACCGGTGGTCTACGCTGCAAACGTAAGCGAGGATGATCTTGCGGATGATGGAGCATCTAACGAGCATGTACAGGCTGTACGTAAATATGCAGCCGAGCAGAAGAGCGAAGTATTCGTGATCTGTGCAGAGATCGAAGAAGAATCTCGAGCTCGATGACGATGAGAAAAAAATGTTCCTCGAGGATCTGGGACTTAAGGAATCTGGTCTTGAGAAACTGGTAAGAGCAAGTTACAGCCTCCTGGGACTCATGAGTTTCCTTACATCAGGAGAGGATGAGACACGTGCATGGACGATCAAGATCGGAACCAAGGCTCCACAGGCAGCAGGTAAGATCCACACAGACTTTGAGCGTGGATTTATCAAGGCAGAGGTTGTTAATTACAAAGATCTTCTCGACTGCGGTTCTTATGCAGGTGCAAGAGAAAAGGGACTTGTCCGCATGGAAGGAAAAGAATATATTGTTCAGGATGGAGATGTAATTCTGTTCAGATTTAACGTATAATGAAGGTGTTTTATGAATATGTCGATTCGTTTTCCACATCTGGGCATTGACCTTGGATATGTGGGTAAAACTGTTTCGGTTTTTGGATTTGAGCTCACGATATATGGAATCCTTGTGATGGCAGGAATGCTTCTTGGACTTACTGTCGTTGTATTACAGGCAAAACGACAGAATCAGGATCAGAATCTTTATCTGGAAGCACTGATTCCAGGAGTAGTGTTCGGCGTAATCTGTGCCAGAGCATGCTATATAGCACTGAACTGGAAACTTTTTGCAGATGAACCGACACGTGCTCTCTGGGATCTGCGTACAGGTGGATTATCCTTTTATGGCGGATTTGCAGGCGGGGTGATTGCTCTGGCTGTTTTCTGCAAAATCAGGAAACTGTCATTTGGAAGGATGGCAGATACGCTCAGTATCGGCCTGGTATCCAGTCAGATGATCGGAACCTGGGGGAATTTTTTTAGCAGAGAATTTATCGGAACATCTACGGACAGCATTTTTGCGATGCAGATTCCGGTAGAGACAGTCGGGAGCATGGAACTGACATCAGAGATGCAGAAACATCTGGTCAAAGCCGGAGATGTTTCCTGGGTTCAGGTACATCCTCTCTGGTTTTATGAGAGCCTGTGGTGTCTGCTTCTTCTGGTTATTCTTCTTGCCTATACGAAGCGCAAGAATTTCAGGGTGAGATTTTCATGAGATATCTGGCAGGGTATGCTCTGGGAAATGCGGGAATTGAATGGCTTCGGTCGGGCAGACCATATATCCCAGGTACGCATCTCCCTGTTCTTATTCCGATTTTACTTGGCATTTTTGTGATTTTCAGTATTGTTGCAACAGTTCGCCGTATTCTTTCAAAGAAACGTGAGAAGTTTCAGAAACGCAGGATGGAGGAACGGTATGCATCCGAAGAAAAGTCGTCACGCGGTTATCAGAATATGCAGAGTTTTGAGGATGTCAGTGATGAATTTCGGGGGATTTTTTCAGAAACAGGAGAGTCAACGTCTGAAACAGAGCCAGATATTACAGAAAAATCAGACGAATTACCGAAACCGATTTCAGATTCCGGACAAACAGAAGACGAGATAAAATAACAGAATTTAAAGGGAAGATTTTTCTACGGGAAGTGGGAAAATCTTCCCTTTTTCAGGGCAGAAAAAGAGCCTTATCTGCACCAAAAAAACTCAGATTCCCACTTGTAATTTAACAGTAAATGGGTTAGAATAATTTCATAAGTGGTAGAAAGTGGTGAATAGTGGTGGGGAATGGAGGGAATGTGGCAGACCTGACAGCTCCACCTGAAATGCACGAAGGGGAGAATCGTGTATTTTGAGAGCAGGTGAGTTTTATGTTCATGGGAGAATACAATCATATAATAGACGCGAAGGGGCGCCTGATTATTCCCGCCAGGTTCAGAGAACTCCTGGGAGAAGAGTTCATCCTGACAAAAGGTTTGGATGGTTGTCTTTCAATTTACCCTATGGATGCATGGGAAGCATTTGAAAACAAAACTCAGAGCCTTACCACTTACAAATAAAAATGCGCGAACCTTCACACGTTTCTTTGTAGCAGGTGCCACAAACTGTGAACTGGACAGGCAGGGGAGAATTCTTGTACCTCAGACACTGAGGGAGTTTGCCGGTCTGGAGAAAGAAGTGGTACTCACAGGAAACCTGGACCGGATCGAGATCTGGAGCAAAGAAAAGTGGAGCGAGAACTGCAATTATGATGATATGGATAGTATTGCAGAAAGTATGCAGGATATGGGTATCATCATTTGAGCATTCGCCGGAAAGAAATCCAACAGGAGACGGATATGGAATTTAAACACAAATCTGTATTACTGGAAGAAACCATTGACGCTTGAATATTAAGCCAGAAGGAATCTACGTGGATGGAACGCTGGGAGGAGCAGGGCATGCAAGTGAAGTATGCCGCAGACTTTCTGCCAAGGGGAGATTTATTGGCATAGATCAGGACCAAGATGCAATAGTTGCTGCGAGTGAAAGGCTGGCTGCCTATGAGGACAGAGTGACGATCATTCGCAGCAATTATTGTTACATGGCTAATGAAGTGCATAACCTGGGAATTCAGAAAGTCAATGGAATTGTTCTTGACCTGGGAGTTTCATCTTATCAGCTGGATAATGAGGAACGGGGCTTTACCTACAGGGTAGATGCACCTCTGGATATGAGAATGGATCAGAGACAGAGCCGTACCGCCGCTGATATTGTCAATGGTTACGAAGAGAGAGAATTGTACCGTATCATTCGTGATTACGGTGAAGATAAATTTGCAAAGAATATAGCGAAACACATTGTGGCTGCCAGACAGCAGGCACCGCTCCGCACGACCGGAGAACTGACCGAGATCATTCGCCAGTCTATCCCGATGAAGATTCAGGCAACCGGAGGACATCCGGCGAAGCGGACTTTTCAGGCAATCCGGATCGAACTGAACAGAGAACTGGATGTTCTGCGGGAGTCACTGGATGGAATGATCGACCTTCTCGATGACGGAGGCAGAATCTGTATTATCACATTCCATTCTCTGGAGGATCGTATTGTCAAGACGATCTTCCGCAAAAATGAAAATCCATGTACATGTCCGTCCGATTTCCCGGTATGTGTATGCGGCAAAAAATCCAAAGGAAAAGTTATCACCAGAAAGCCGATTCTTCCAGGTACAGCCGAGCAGGAAGAAAACCCCAGATCAAAAAGTGCAAAACTAAGGATTTTTGAGCGAAGATTTTCAGACTGAAACCAATACAGGGAGTTGAACAGGCGTAAATGGAGAGGACAAACAGGGCAGTTACAAACCGAAAAAGCAAGGTAAATGCAAGAAATGCCCGAGGAATGTATGTAGATGGAAATACAGTGAGGAGACTGCAGGAAGTACCGGCACGCAGATCGGCGGCTTCCCGTAAGCTTCTCAGGGAAATAACAGAATTGAGACACGGACAGTGTCAGCTGGCAAGCCAAAGGTAAATCCACAGCGTCAGCGTACCAGAGAGAGGGCTGCGATGAGTATGGGGCGCGGATTTGTTGCATTTCTGGCAGTCATGAGTGTGGCAGTACTGTTCTGCTGTGTCAATTATCTTCAGCTTAAGGCTGAACTGACAGGCAAGATTAAGAATGTTGCAAGTCTCGAAACAGAATGGTCACAGCTCAAGGAAGAAAACGATGCTTATGAGAGTCAGGTGACTTCAGAGACAGATCTGAACCAGATTAAGAAGATTGCCATTGGGCGTTTGGGAATGACTTATCCTTCTGACACGCAGAAAAGAACCTACAGTGTACCAAGCAGCAGTTATGTGAGACAGTATCAGGATGTTCCTGAAAGCAAGAGGTGAGAATTTGAGCAATACCAGACCGAGGAAAACCAGAAAACCTCAAAGAAAAATTTATCATACGATGGAATTGAAGCTAGTAGGACTATTTGCAGTAGTAATACTAGCTTTAGTTTGTTTGTTAGGCAGAGTTACCTATATTAATGCCACCAGCGGAACCAAGTACAAAAAGCGGGTGCTTCTGCAGGCACAGCAGACATATCAGAGCAGTGTGCTTCCGGCAAAGAGAGGCGATATTTACGATCGAAACGGAAATATCCTTGCCACAAGCCAGAAGGTTTATACAGTGATCATGGACTGCAAAGAAGTCAATGATGAGGATCATGATTACGTAGATGCAACCGTGAATGCACTGGTAGAAGTTCTGGGACTTGACGAGGATGATATCCGCAAGAGACTTACGGATCCTGCTACAAGCTCCAGTCAGTACCAGGTCCTCAAAAAAGAAGTAACCATGGACGAAAAGAAGGCGTTCGAGGAATATGCAGATCCAGATGAGGACAGCGGCCTTTCAGAAAAAGAACTGGAAGAGCGTTCCAATGTACAGGGAATCTGGTTTGAGGAGGATTATCTGAGAGTTTATCCTTTTAATGCCCTTGCCTGTGATACGATTGGATTTACGCTTTCAAGAGAAACAGCCGATGTCGGTCTGGAGGGATATTATAACAGTACCCTGATGGGAACAGATGGGCGTAAATACGGATATATCAACAATGATTCAGATGCTGAACAGACGATCATGGAGCCTGTTTCCGGTGAAAGTATCGAAACTTCTCTGGATGTAGGCGCACAGCAGATCGTAGAGAAATATGTCAATGGTTTCAAGTCAAGCATGGGAGCCAAGAACATCGGTGTAATTGCGATGAAACCATCAACGGGAGAGATCATTGCCATGGATGGCGGTGACAGATATGATCTGAACAATCCGAGGGATATGTCTCAGGTATATTCTGAAGAAGAAATTGCCGAGCTAAAAAAGAGCGATAAGAAGACAGTAGAAGCTCTCAATGCCATGTGGAGCAATTTCTGTGTAACAGATGCATTTGAACCGGGATCAGTTGTAAAGCCGATTGTAATGTCGGGAGCCCTTGAGAAAGGCAAGATCACAGTAAACGATACGTTCAACTGCGACGGTGGAGAGACATTTGGCGCAAATGGTGATACCTACATTAAATGTGCGGTGTGGCCGGATGCACATGGAACAGAAACGCTCCGTGAAGTTATAGCGAACTCCTGTAATGATGCCATGATGCAGATTGCAGCGCGAATGGGAACAGAATCTTTCCTTAAGGCTCAGACACTGTTTAATTTCGGTTCACGAACAGGAATTGATCTTCCGAATGAGGGTTCCGGTGTTATCCATACAACTGATACCATGGGAGAGACAGAGCTTGCCTGCTCTGCATTCGGACAGGGATTTACCTGTACGATGCTTCAGGAGATCAGTGCGATGTGTTCTGTTATCAATGGTGGATATTATTATCAGCCGCATCTTGTGACTGCAATCAAGGACAGCAGCGTGGAACGGTCAGAACAATTGACCCTGTGCTTCTCAAGCAGACAATCTCTTCTGATATTTCGGCAAATATCAGATCCTACATGCAGGCCAGTGTACAGGAAGGTACCAGCCGTACATCGAAGGTGCAGGGATACAGCTCAGGCGGTAAGACCGGTACAGCGGAGAAACTTCCACGAGGAAACAAGAAGTATATCGTTTCTTTTATTACTTTTGCACCGGTTGATGATCCGCAGGTGCTTCTGTATGTAGTTGTCGATGAGCCGAATGCAGAGGAACAGGCAGACAGTAAATATCCTCAGTACATTGCACAGGGAATTCTGTCAGAACTTCTTCCGTATCTGAATGTTACACCGGATGAATCCGAGGACGGTACTATTCCGAAGACAGAACTCTGGGAGGGATTCAAAGGAAATCTTGTGGACGTATCCGGAAGCAGCGTGGATGCAAGTGGAAATCTCACAGATGGAAATGGAAACCTTGTAGATCTGGATGGCAACAGGATCGATGAGAGTGGTTATCTCCTTCAGGACAACGGAGAATATGTTACAGATGAGAACGGACAGTATGTGAAGTCACAGAATCTGGGAACTACTACTATTGCGAGCAGTTCTGAACAGACGGATAATACTCTCAAGGAAGCAATTTCCGATGAGAATGTTCCGGGACCGCCGGAAGACAATGAGGAAGATACCATGCAGGACAACGACATGGAGAGCGAAGGACTTACCAACGAAGAAGCAGGACTGGATTAAAGCGCAGTGATTCCCTTCGGGGGCTGGACATATAATGATATGACAGCTCCGGAGGGATTTTTTATGAAAAAAAACAGGACTTTTCATAAACGCAAAGTCTGGACCGTTTTTCTTTTATGTGCAGCAATGATGCTTGGGCTGGCAGGACGGCTTGTGTATCTGATGGGGTTTCGGTCGGATTATTATTACCAGAAAGCACAGGATCTCCATGAGAGAGAACGTTCCATCAAGGCGGGACAAGGGGAAAAATCCTGGACGCCAGAGGAAAAGTTCTTGCCTCGAATAAAACGGTCTGTACGGTATCTGTTATCCATAGCCAGATAAAAGAACCGGAGAAAATCATTCTTTGTTGTCGCAGAAACTGGAACTGTCAGAAGAAAGCATCCGAAAAAAGTAGAAAAAGTATCTTCTATAGAAAGAATAAAGACAATGTCGACAAAGCTGTGGGAGAGTGAGATTCGAAAGATCAGGAATTTCCGGTGTGAAATCGTGGATAGAAGGACTAACAAAAG
>ENA-OQCX01000706-OQCX01000706.1-human-gut-metagenome-genome-assembly--contig:-NODE-706-length-17006-cov-2.276853_pt1 | contig 17006 bp, 22 predicted proteins | sample MGYA00242762_ERZ504587 | MGnify/ENA primary metagenome ERZ504587 (study PRJEB26092, sample SAMD00036337) | human gut metagenome | host: Homo sapiens | study: EMG produced TPA metagenomics assembly of... | reverse complement strand
CTGATGTATGTTCTGAAGAAATATGGCTATAAAATAGCTATTCTTTCAGGTGGTTTCACTTACTTCGGACATTATCTCCAGCAGAAATATGGCATTGACTATGTATATGCCAATGAACTGGAAATAGAGAATGGCAAACTGACCGGACGTTATCTCGGCGATGTAGTGGACGGCAAACGCAAAGCGGAACTGCTGCGTCTGATAGCGCAGGTTGAGAAAGTGGATATAGCACAGACCATTGCAGTAGGTGACGGAGCCAATGACTTGCCGATGCTGGGGATAGCCGGATTGGGCATTGCTTTTCATGCCAAGCCTAAAGTTGTGGCAAATGCCAAGCAGTCCATTAATACCATCGGCTTGGACGGAGTGCTTTATTTCTTGGGATTCAAGGATTCCTATATAGATATTCCGCGGTAAAATAAGTCCGTACGATAAAATTCACAGGCTCCTGCGATAATTAATTATCATAGGAGCCTGTTTTTTAAGCGGGCTTATTTTGTTCTGCCCCCGGTTTGCATTATCTTTGCAGCAAATATAAAGAAATACATGAAGTTTTCTGAACTAAATTTAAATGATAATGTGCTTGAAGCACTGGACGCAATGCGCTTTGACGAGTGCACTCCGATACAAGAAAAATCAATACCTGTTATACTCGAGGCCGGGATTTGATAGCTGTTGCACAAACCGGGACCGGAAAAACAGCCGCCTATCTGTTACCTATATTGAACAAGCTTTCGGAAGGCGGGCATCCCGAAGATTCCATCAACTGTATAGTAATGGCCCCTACACGGGAACTGGCTCAGCAGATAGACCAGCAGATGGAAGGTTTCTCCTATTTCATGCCGGTAAGCAGCGTGGCCGTGTACGGCGGTAATGACGGAGTGCTTTTCGAGCAGCAAAAAAAAGGACTGACTTTGGGAGCGGATGTTGTAATCGCTACTCCGGGACGTCTGATAGCTCATCTCAGTCTGGGATATGTAGACCTTTCACGCGTCTCCTATTTCATTTTGGATGAAGCAGACCGTATGCTCGATATGGGATTTTATGATGACATTATGCAGATTGTGAAATTCCTGCCTAAGGAGCGTCAGACCATTATGTTTTCGGCTACGATGCCTGCCAAGATACAACAGTTGGCGCAAAACATTCTGCATAATCCGGCAGAAGTGAAACTTGCCGTTTCCAAACCTGCCGAGAAAATCGTACAGGCTGCCTATATATGCTATGAGAACCAGAAATTGGGTATCATCCGCAGTCTTTTCGCCGAGCAGACACCCGAACGTGTCATTATCTTCGCTTCTTCCAAGTTGAAGGTGAAAGAGGTGGCCAAAGCCCTGAAGCAAATGAAGCTGAACGTTGGGGAAATGCACTCCGACCTTGAGCAGGCGCAGCGTGAGGAAGTAATGTACGAGTTCAAGGCGGGACGAATCAATATTCTGGTTGCCACCGATATTGTGGCGCGCGGTATCGATATAGATGACATCCGTTTGGTTATCAATTATGATGTGCCGCATGACAGTGAAGATTACGTGCACCGCATCGGACGTACGGCACGTGCCAACAATGACGGTGTAGCCCTTACTTTCGTCAATGAAAAGGAACAGACGAATTTCAAGAGCATAGAGAATTTCCTGGAAAAAGAAATCTATAAGATACCTGTGCCGGAAGAGTTGGGTGAAGCTCCCGAATACAAGCCGCGCTCCAATGACGGACGCAAACGCAGCAGCTTTAAAGGCGGCGGACGCCGGAACAACGGAACCGGCAAAGGCGGCAACAGAAATAATAACAAACGCAGGGACGGCAGCAAAAAGCCCACTCAGGCAAAGAAGCAGGAATAAGTAAAAAGCGGAATTTATTCCGCTTTTTTATGTCCATCCGATTATCGAATCCGATGGTAATATCTGCCAGACTATATACGGAGCTTTCCGGCACGCGTAAGGTTGCCTGATATTGGTAGCCTTTATTATCAACTCCCATAAAATTCATATCGGCAAGAATCATCTGACTCAGAATATCTTCGGGAAAGATGCCGGCAAATGCTTCTTGGTAATGTCTTTGCCATACAACATTCGTCTGCCTCATACACGCAAATATGTATGACATTGTCATAATAGACATTGTCCACGCTGATGCCACCCTCTGAATAGGATGAGCGGACGACTTTCATTGTCGAAGGGTTGACGTACACATATCCCCGGTAGCGTGTGCCTTTGTACATCACTACGCTGTCCTTTTTCACCACTTCCGTAGTGGGTATGACTTCCACTTCCTTGTTTTCAAAGGCGAGTATATCCTCCGGATTTTCCGATTTATGCAGTTTTATAATCTCATCTGCCAATGAATGAAACCAGAAGCTGTATTCTGTCTGTCGGTCAATCTTGTAAGTCACGGTATGATTGCCGTACACATACATCGTATCTCGTATAATCTTGAATGATACGGGGATATTCTGAGGATCGGCATAGTATATGGTATCTCCTTCTATACGCATCAGGGGCAGTTCGGTTTCATCATTTATCCAGACACCCTGAAGCAGAGCCTTGGCCATAGCGTCTTCTTCGACTGTTTTTTGCTCTTTACCATTACCGCATGCAGCCAACGCTATGACGCAGCACAACTCTATTACGAGTTTTTTCATGTCTATCTCCTTCCTTTATTTACCTATACAGTGGTAGGTAAATCCAAGTTCTTCTATTTCTTTCTTTTCGTAGATATTACGACCGTCCAGTAACACCGGGGTTCTCATGGCTTTTTTGATAACGACCCATGACGGCAGGCGGAATTCTTTCCATTCCGTCACCAGCATCAAGGCATCCGCATCGAGTGCGGCATCGTACATATCGGTGGCATAGCAGACGCTGTCGCTATCCTGCGGCGGCACTCCGTCATGGCAGCCGGATCGTACACACGCACTTACAACCGGCATTCAGCAACTTGTCAATCAGAATCAGCGAAGGCGCCTCGCGCATGTCGTCTGTTTCCGGCTTGAAAGCCAATCCCCACAAGGCAATTGTCTTATCGTGCAAATCGCCGTTGAAGTGCCGTTGCAGTTTTTCAAACAAGATGCTTTTCTGCTTTTCATTGACTTCCTCTACAGCCTGGAGCACACGCATCCGGTAACCGTTCTGTTCGGCGGTCTTGATTAATGCCTTTACGTCTTTCGGGAAGCACGAACCGCCATATCCGATGCCCGGATAGAGGAACTTACGGCCGATACGCGTATCGGAACCGATGCCGCTGCGTACCATATTGACGTCGGCTCCCACCAGCTCGCACAGGTTGGCAATGTCGTTCATGAAGCTGATGCGGGTGGCAAGCATGGAGTTGGCTGCGTATTTGGTCATTTCGGCAGACGGAATATCCATGAAGATAACGCGGAAGTTGTTCAGCAGAAACGGTTTGTAGAGTTTGCTCATCAGTTTCTTTGCACGTTCGGACTCCACTCCCACCACTACCCGGTCGGGGCTCATGAAGTCTGCTACCGCATTTCCTTCTTTCAGGAATTCGGGATTGGAAGCTACATCGAAGTCTATCTGTACTCCCCGCTTATCCAATTCGTCCTGGATAGCCATGCGCACCTTTCCGGCGGTGCCTACGGGCACGGTGCTTTTGGTTACCACCAATACATATTTCGTCATGTTACGCCCGATGGTACGCGCCACTTCAAGCACATAACTCAGGTCTGCACTGCCATCCTCGTCGGGCGGAGTACCCACGGCGCTGAATATAACATCCACTTCGTTCAGGCAACTTTCCAGAGAAGTCGTGAATTGCAGGCGTCCTGCTTTCGCGTTCCGGTTTACCATTTCCTCCAATCCGTTTTCATAGATTGGGATAATACCCTGCTTCAATGCTTCTATCTTTTCGCTGTTTGTGTCGACGCAAATGACATTGACACCTATTTCAGCAAAACAAGTACCGGTTACCAAACCGACGTACCCCGTACCGACAATGGCTATCTTCATATCTTATTCAAAATATTCCGCATCTTTGAAAGATACGGCATGTCCGTCTTTCTCCGATAATATGAACTGAGATTCCGCAACCGGCCAGTCGATGCCTATGGTTCATCATTGAAGCGAATCGATGCTTCCGCCTGCGGAGCATAACCGTTATCTAACTTTGTAGGTAAAGATTGCCTCTTCGCTCAGTACCAGAAAGCCATGGGCAAAACCGCGGGGAATAAAGAACTGACGCTTGTTCTCTTCGCTCAGTTCCACGCTGACGTACTTGCCGAACGTAGGAGAAGAACGGCGTAAATCGACCGCAACATCCAAAACTTTACCTTTTATGACACGTACCAGTTTCGCCTGGCTGTATTCGCCTTTCTGATAATGCAACCCGCGCAGTACGCCGAAAGAGGATTTTGATTCGTTGTCCTGTACAAAATGTACATCGCCGATATTGGCACGGAATTCTTCTTCCTTAAAGGCTTCCATGAAGTAGCCGCGTGCATCATTGAACACTTTCGGTTCGATGATCCATACGCCGTCAATTTCTGTCTGTATGTAGTTCATTGCTTTAGAATGTTTTATGTATTTTCATTTGAAATCCGAAGTTGTCTCCGTATATATCTCCCATATCCAAAGCGAGAGAGGCGTTGAAGTTCCAGCCTTTCCATCTTTCGGGAGAATAAGAGAACGAGGCATAGGCCGAAAAGTTCTCCAGAATATCCAGTGTGGGAGCACCGGGAGTACCCCATGTTCTGTTGTGGCTCATTTTGGCTATGTAGCTCCATTCGGAAGTTATTTGTCCGCTCCAGCCGATGTGCAGCGCTTTTATGCGGTTGTACTTGAACGTCATGTCACCGTCCCGGTTATAGATAGGCGAAGCAATCAACGGATTGGCTATCATCATGCCCCAATGCGCCCAGCCGGGGTAAAGGCCGTTGTTGTAATAGTTGTCGGAACCGCCGGTCTTGTGTACGGGACCTTCTTCGGGTTCGTGCAAGCCGTGCAGCGGACCGCTCATATTGGTGGTCTGCAGGAACTCGAACACAACCGCATTGACGGGCTTGAAGTTGTTGAAGTTCATTTCAAGTCCCCATAATCCGTCCCAACCGTTCTGCTTGCCCATGGCGGAGAAGTCGTCGAAATGATTGCACAGGTATGCGCTGATAGAGAATTTATCGGAACGGTGGGTCAGCTTTATCTGTTCGCTGCCCAGGAAGTTGCCCTGATAGAAGTTGCTGTCGTTCCAGGGTTTGTCCTCACCGCCGGAGCCGGGGATAAATACTCTGAAATAATCTTTCAGCGTATTGCCCAGATTTACCGTGCTGCCGTCCGCATTCACCAGCGTTCCGCCGAATTGCGTATCGAGCGTCATGCCGATGTCGAGCTGCCATTTTCCGTTGGGCACACCGACGCGGACAAATCCTTCTTTATGATGATATTTGATGTCTTTTGTGTACCAATGCCCTGCTCCTACCTTCCGTTCCTGATATTTGTTATCGGTGAACCATCCGTAAGAGATTTCACCTTTAATGGCGAAACGCGGAAGGACATACAAGTATTCGGGGATGCCTATCATTATTTGCGGAATCGGCCTCGCGTTGCCCGACCATGTCATGTCGCCGCTACTCAAAGCGTTATTCAGCAATGGAGCGCCTTTCTCGCGGCTTCCGGCAAAAATTCCCAGCCACTTGTAACGTGCATCTATATAGGCCTGCTGGATAAAAATGTCCTTATCGCCCTTGAAGTTCATGCCCACGGCTGCTACCATGTCCAGCTTTTCTTCGAACTTCCACTTGCCGAGCCGGTGTTTGTAGCCCAGTCCGCCCCGTATATACGTATTGTCGTAAATAGAGCCGAGCCCCTCGTTGGTTGCTCGACTTGCCACAAAGGAGTATTGTCGCCCGTGTGCACGGTGGCTCCATATTCCACAAAAGGCGAAACCTGTGCCGTTGCCATACCGCTACCTGCAAGAATAATGGCCAACAAACAGATAGGAATACGCATTACGGCAAATAGTCTGTATTTGGTTAAGTGCTGACAGTTATCTGTGTTCATTATCGAATATATAATATAGTTTATAGTCCTAATTAAAGAGAAACGTAGAAAACGGTGCAAAAGTAGGAAAAAAATCTAATATATCGGTCATGGGCGATAAAGGAGTTTCCAAAGTTTGCCGTGTTTATAAATTCTTAGTAAGAAAAGCAGCCCGAAAGTGGCATATATCCGATAAAACCGCTACTTTTGTAGCATGATTGAATTAGCACAGCACATAGAAGCATTATTATTGGAGAATGATTGTGTCATTGTTCCGGGGTTGGGCGGATTTGTCGCTCACTACACTCCGGCAATGAGAGTGGCGGAAGAAAATACGTTTTTGCCCCTACCCGCATCATCGGCTTCAATCCGCAACTGAAGATGAACGACGGGCTGTTGGTGCAATCCTACATGGCTGTGTATGATACGGATTTTTCCGATGCCACCAGGATTGTAGCAAATCGGTGAAAGAACTGCTGGCTCTTCTTCATGAGAATGGAAAAGCGGATTTGCCCAATATCGGCGAATTGCGCTATAACATTCATGATTCCTACGATTTCACACCTTACGACGATAAGCTTACCACTCCTTACTTATACGGGCTTGGCAGTTTTGAAATGCAGGAACTGGAAGTCTTGCACAAGCCCTGCCGGAACGGAAGCAAGACTATTCCTTTCGCACCGGTTGTCCGGGAAGAAAAGAAGCGTAAGTATGGGATGCGAATCAACACTTCTTATCTGGCGAATGCCGTTGCCATGATTGCCGTTGCGGCTCTGTTCTTTTTTCTTCCCGCACCCGTAGAAAACACCGAAGTGATGGAGCCAACTATGCGCGGCTACTGCCCGGTGATTTGTTCGGGCAGATAGAAAAGCAGTCATTGGCCATCACTCCGATTGTCATCCATCAGCAGGAAACGGGTAAGAAGGCGAAAACCACCCGTAGCGCCGGCAAGAAACCGGTTGCTCCCGTTGCCGTAAAAGAAGTAAAAGTCCGTCAGCAGGCTGCAACAATTGCGGCTCAGCCTAAAGCAACGCCCACAGTTGCCGCTCCTGCCGTTCAAGCCGTAAAGACACCTTATCATATTATCATAGCCAGCGTGGGTTCTGAAAAAGACGCCGACACCATAGCACAGCAGTTGGTTGCCAAAGGTTATGCAGGAGCTAAAGCGATTATCGGCGACGGCAAGATGCGCGTCAGCATTCAGTCCTGTGCCACGGAAAAAGAGGCATACCGTGCCTTGAACCTGATTCGCCAGAATGAAGCATACAAGAGTGCCTGGGTTCTGAAAAGATAACTTTCTTCACAGTCAATTATTAACCATCAACTATTCCGACAATTCAATGAAACGTATCCGTTGCCCCAAATGTGAGAACTATCTGACTTTCGACGAAACAAAATATACGGAAGGCCAGTCCCTGGTATTTGTCTGCGAGAACTGTAAGAAGCAGTTCAGCATACGTTTGGGCAAGACAAAGATGAAGCTCCGCAGAAAGAGGAGAATCTGGACGAAACCGAATACAAGGAAGCCTTCGGAAGCATTACGGTCATTGAGAATGTTTTCGGATTCAAGCAAGTGCTGCCGCTACAGGAGGGAGACAATAAAATCGGCCGCCGCTGCGTAGGGACGGTTGTCAATGTCCCGATAGAAACCTCGGACATGAGCATGGACCGTACGCACTGCATTATCAATGTGAAGCGCAACAAGCAAGGCAACCTTATCTATACCCTGCGCGACGCCCCCAGCCTGACGGCACTTTCCTGAACAATGAAATTCTGGGTGACAAAGACCGTATCCGCATTGAGGACGGAGCCATTGTAACCATCGGCGCCACCACTTTCATTCTTCGGGCGGCGGAGTAAAGAGATTGCCTTTCCGGTTTATCCACCAATAGCGTATAAACAATACTCCGGTGAAGATAAGCGCAAGCGACAGTCCGGTATAGAACACCGAAATAAACGCGTCCGGCAATATATGGAACGAGCGCATCGTGACGCCGAACGTTATCATGAAGACCATTATAATCCAGCCTTTTACGTCAAAGAAAGAAAAAGGGCAGTTCTTCTCTTTCTTCTTTTCTCCGATACGTTTGGTGTGCTTGTAATAAAGCCTTTTGAAAACAAACAAAAAGAAGAGAAGGAACACGACTGTGGCCTCTCCTATCTTGAAAAGCCAGTATTGGGAATCTGTCAGCCATGTCATTATTCCTATCCTGAGGATATTGACCCCGGCTATAATCCATACCACTCCGGCGGTAATAAGCAATACTTTTCTATTTACTCCGTATTTCATGTTTCCGTTTTGTATAATCCTGCTGATACAGGGAACAAAGATAGTGAAAATATGTTCGTAAATTCATATTGTGTACCTTGCTGGCGGTCAGTTGTATGCATGTACCAATAAATTTCCTTGCTTGGTACTGTCCGTACCACAGTTTGGTACGAGAAGTACCTTACTAAGGTACGGCACGTACCACTGCGTGGTACAAGAGCTACCAACGGTTGGTATTCCCTGTACCACCTGCCGGTAGTTGAGGTATCCTGTGGTGGAATGCCGGCTACCCTGCGGTGGAATACCGACAGTGTGCTTACCAGTCGTATTCCTCGGTGTACCGGTCGAACTGTATCTCCTCTTTCCAGCCATGCTTCCGGCATACCTGGCGGATGCACTCCTGCTGCTTCGGAGTAAGTCCCAGCTTCTGGTTGCGATACCGGTAATAGGGCGAATGGTTGAATATGGCTTCCAGATTGAGGTGAATGGCACGGGAGATGCGTGCGGGCATATCATCGTAAAGCTTCTTGAAGCCCCATGCCACCCGTATTTTCTTGTTGCTGCGGAAGTGCGGGCACTCCTTCCCTGCCGCCGGATAGCAGAGGGGGTTGATGACGGACAGCCGGATGTTTTGCGCCGTGGTGTATTGTGTCATACTGTGCCGCAGGCAGTTTTCGGCTTTCGGGCATCGGGTGTTGAAGCACAATGTGTATTGGGCTGCTTGATTGTTTAAGTCGGAGTTGTTTTCCATTAGTTATCAGAATTTTGATGAATATCGCTTTATCCGGTAAAGATACGCGAAAAAATCCGGCCGACACCATATAACGGCTGTTTTATTGGGTAGAACGGGCATAAAAAAACAAGGCAAAGCCGAAGCCCTGCCCTGTTTTTCTTTTGTCATACCGGTTCTTTATCAGAGAATGCTTTTTACTGTTTCCAGCATACCCTTCTCCTGGATAGAGTTCAGGAAGCCGGTTACCATATCCGTCAGTCCCGGAATGGCGTTCAAGTCTCCGTGCTCGCCCCAAATGAGGTCTTTGGCTGCCAATACGCCTTCCGCTACTTTGCGGGTATCGCCTGTTGCCCAAAGGTCTTTCAGCAGTTGCATGATTTCGGGAGCGTCGTTCGGAGTGATTTCAGCGCCGTCGGCACGCACGCCGCCCTTGTAATATGTGATGATGGCGGCAAGACCGAGTACGAGGCCTTTCGGAAGTTTCGCCCTTGCGTTCCAGGTAAGTCTTCAAGCCCGGCAGGTCGCGAGTCTGGTATTTCGGGAAGGAATTCAGCATGATGCTGGTTACCTGGTGCTCTACGTAAGGATTGTCGAAACGTTCCAATACATCGGCGGCAAACTTCTTCAGTTCGTCCATAGGCAGGTTCAGTGTCTGCATCAGTTCGTCGAACTGTACTTTACGGACATACTTGCCGATAACGGGGTGGTTGCAGGCATCGCGCACGATGTTTACGCCGCTCAGGTAAGCCACCGGAGAAAGCACGGTGTGAGGACCGTTCAGCAAAGTAACCTTTCTTTCGTGGTAAGGAGCTTCGGACTTCACGAAGAGTACGTTCAATCCCGCCTTGTTTGCAGGGAACTCCTCTGCCAACTGGCGGAGAGAGAGATTCTCGGCTGCTCGATAACCCACAGGTGGAAGATTTCGGCCTGTACAACCAGGTTGTCGGCATAACAGATTTTCTTCTGAATCTGCGCAATCTCCTTGCGCGGGAAGCCCGGAACGATGCGGTCTACCAGAGTGGCGCATACATAGCAGTACTTTGTGAACCAGGTCTTGAACTTCTCGTAATCTGCGCCGAAGTCGTCTTTCCACAGTTCGATGTACTGGTAGATACATTCTTTCAGGTGATGTCCGTTCAGGAAAATCAATTCGCAAGGCATGATGATAAGACCTTTGCTCTTGTCGCCCTTGAACGTCTTGAAGCGACGGAACAGCAACTGGGTCAGCTTGCCCGGATAAGAAGATGCGGGGGCGTCGCTGAACTTGCAGTTCGGGTCGAACGCAATGCCGGCTTCCGTGGTGTTGGAGATAACGAAACGGATTTCGGGCTGGTCGGCAAGCGCCATGAACGCAGAGTTCTGAGAATAGGGATTCAATGCGCGGCTGATGCAGTCGATACGCGTGAGGCTGTTTACCGCTTCACCGTTCAAACGGCCCTGCAGGTTGACATGGTAAAGGCAGTCCTGGCCGTTCAGCCATTCCGCCATTCCTTTTTCGATAGGCTGAACCACTACAACACTGCCGTTGAAGTCGGTCTTTTGGTTCATGTTGTAAACAATCCAGTCTACAAATGCACGAAGGAAGTTACCTTCACCGAACTGGATGATTCGTTCGGGAGCAACGGACTTGGGAGCCGTCTGTTTGTTTAATGCTTTCATCTTGAAAATGATTTTAATTATGATTGTTGGATTATGATTGATAGTCTTTCTTACTATATGCAGGATTATTCAAACTCAAAATAGAAGTCGATGTTTTCCTTCATCAGGATGTCGATAGGCATATATTTTACGGCTGTGACCGGCTTTTTGAATACCACGTGATTGCACAGCGCTTTGATGCCGCAATAACCTTGCAGTCCCGGCCGTTGTCCGATGAGATAGTTCACTTCGCCGTTTTTCAGGTGTTCCACATTCTTCTGAAGCAGGTCGTAGCCGACCAGTGCATCCAGCTTCAGATTCTTTTTCTGCAAGTAGTCCGCCACTTGATACACGCGTGAGTTGAACACGACCCCTAAAGTGGCTTTGGGATGTCCGGAGAAGAAAGCATCCAGCACTTCTCGTTGGCGGCGGTGTCTTCCTTGTGGAGAACGACATCGTGTATAGTCAGGTTTTTGTGCTCGGCCGCAAGATACTGCATAAGCCTTCCAGGCGCCGTTGCATCTGCACCTCGGCGGGGCTGTTCTTCTGATTGTTCAGGAAAAGCGCCAGCTCCTGCCCTTCGCGGTAGCGGCGCATCAGTATTTTGGCGGCGATGTATCCGCTGACTTTGGAGTCCTGGCCTATATAGCATAGTGCATGAGTCTGCTCCATATTGAAGTCGATGAAGGCATAAGGTATCTTTTTATCTTCCAGATACGATGTCAGTTTCAGGGTATCATCCTGAATTCGGGGCTATCAACACCCCATCGGCAACAACGGATTGAAGTTGCGCACATGCCGTTTCATAGGATGCTTTATCCGCATGGCTGTAAAAAAGATAGTCCACCCCTACGTTGAACGGCCGTAGCTCTTGTGCGGCACGGTCTATGCCCGCCGCAACGGAGTGCCAGTAATCATGCTCTATATAATAAGGTATGATACATACTATATGGTAGCGCTTCTTTGCCGCCAGACCTATGGCAAACATGTTGGGATGGTAATCGATTTCATCGAGGACTTTTTGAACCTTTATCTCTGCTTGCACGGGATACGTCGCCCCGGTTATGAAGCACGCGGTCTACGGTTCCGGCAGAGACGCCGGCCATGCGTGCAATGTCTTTTATCGTATAATTCTTGTTTTCCATCTTCTCCCGCCCTAAGGTGTTTAAAGGTCTTACATTTAAAACTTAAATATTATAAATATTTGCCGCAAAGATACGAATTATTTTGTTTCTCCAAGTAAAATTTCTACTTTTGTGTTCGATAACGGTTAATAAAAGCAAAAAGCGTTATCGAGCCTATTAGCTTTACAATCAATACTATATAGGTGTAATGACAAGAAAGTAAAATTTTTAGATACTTAAAACACAAGAAGATGAAAAACTTTATGGACGAGAACTTCCTGTTGCAGACTGAAACCGCGCAGAAGTTGTACCACGAACATGCGGCTAAAATGCCGATTATCGACTATCACTGTCATTTAATTCCACAAATGGTAGCAGACGACTACCAATCAAGTCACTGACGGAAATCTGGCTGGGCGGCGACCACTACAAGTGGCGTGCCATGCGCACCAACGGTGTGGACGAACGTTTCTGTACCGGCAAGGACACCACCGATTGGGAAAAGTTTGAGAAATGGGCGGAAACCGTACCTTATACTTTCCGCAATCCTTTGTATCATTGGACGCATCTGGAGTTGAAGACGGCATTCGGCATCGACAAGATTCTGAACCCCAAGACCGCACGTGAAATCTACGACGAATGTAACGAGAAACTGAAACAACCCGAATATTCTGCCCGCGGCATGATGCGCCGTTATCACGTGGAAACCGTGTGTACTACGGACGACCCCATTGACTCGCTGGAATATCATATCAAGACCCGTGAGAGCGGATTTGAGATAAAGATGCTTCCTACCTGGCGCCCCGACAAGGCGATGGCTGTGGAAGTTCCCGGCGATTTCCGTGCTTACGTAGAGAAGCTGGCGGAAGTAAGCGGTGTGACTATTTCTACTTTCGACGATATGATTGCCGCTTTGCGCAAGCGTCATGACTTCTTTGCCGCCCAAGGATGCAAGCTGTCCGACCACGGCATCGAAGAATTCTATGCGGAAGATTATACGGATGCGGAAATTAAGGCAATCTTCAATAAGGTATATGGCGGTACTGTACTGACTAAGGAAGAAATCCTGAAGTTCAAGTCGGCTATGCTGGTTGCCTTTGGCGAGATGGATTGGGAAAAGGGCTGGACACAGCAATTCCACTATGGGGCTATCCGCAACAACAACAGCAAAATGTTCAAACTGCTCGGCCCGGACACTGGTTTCGACTCTATCGGCGAGTTTACAACCGCCAAGGCGATGGCTAAATTCCTCGACCGTCTGAATTCGGAAGGCAAACTGACAAAGACCATTCTGTATAATCTGAACCCATGTGCCAATGAGGTAATCGCTACCATGTTGGGCAACTTCCAGGACGGTACTGTTGCCGGTAAGATTCAATTCGGTTCGGGATGGTGGTTCCTCGACCAGAAAGACGGTATGGAAAACAGATGAATGCACTCTCCGTACTCGGTCTGCTGAGCCGTTTCGTAGGTATGCTGACAGACTCGCGTTCTTTCCTCTCCTACCCGCGTCATGAATATTTCCGCCGCACGTTGTGTAACCTCGTAGGCGTGATGTGGAAAACGGTGAAATTCCTGTTTCCGAAATGGAACGCGTCAATCAGATGATTGAGGACATCAGTTATTACAACGCCAAGAAGTTCTTCCAGTTCTAAAAGACGGGAATGAGATAATTTTAAAATCAGCCCTTCCATGCTTGATACCTTATGGCAAGCGTGGAAGGGCTTTTCATTGGATACCGCTGAATTAAGCTTTCCTGTGCAGCAGATACCTTACAGGAGATATTCCATTATATCCGTGATGTTTTTTAACCGGATGAAGTTAGGATGCGCAATATCCCCATCATGGGTTTCATACTGCCAGGTGACGTGGTAAGGAATGTGGGCTGCATATCCGCCCAGTTCCAAAACCGGCAGTATGTCCGACTTGACGGAGTTTCCCAACATCAGGAAATTCTGCGGGGCGCATTCCACGGTGGTAAGTAGTTTCCGATAATCGGCTTCTTTCTTGTCACTCATTATCTCGATGTGGCGGAAGTAGTGCATCAATCCCGACTCCCGGACTTTTCTTCTTTGGTCGAACAGGTCTCCTTTGGTCGCCAGTACCAGCCTGTATTTTCCTTGCAGGCGGAGCAGCACCTCTTCCACCCCGTCCAGAAGCGTTACGGGTCTTTGCAGAAGCTCCTGCCCCAGCCTGACGATTTCTTTCACGCAATGCATGTTACCTTCTCCTCCGGTAATCCGGCAGGCTGTTTCAATCATGCTGAGCATCATGCTTTTCAAACCGTAGCCATACATGTGCAGGTTTTTCATCTCTGTCTTGAACAGCTCCTGCGAAACGGCACTCTGCGGTTGGTATGCTTTCAGTAAATCACAGAACTGATGCTCAAACTCCTGAAAATAAGCCTCGTTTTCCCAAAGGGTATCGTCTGCATCGAATGCTACTACTTCTATTTTATCTTTCATACGTTGTCCGTTTTATTGTTATTGAGTATATTTGCTGCAAATATAAGTAATTAAAACATAACTATTAATCAGTAAAGGATGACTCAATCACCCCAAACTAATGCCAAAGGTTTCAGCAAAGCCTTTTGGGTAAGCAACACAGTAGAACTTTTTGAACGCATGGCATATTATGCCGTATTTATTGTTCTTACCATTTATCTGTCCAACATTTTAGGTTTTAACGATTTTGAAGCGAGTATGATTTCCGGTCTGTTTTCGGGCGGACTGTATCTGCTTCCCATTTTTACCGGAGCTTATGCCGACAAGATAGGTTTCCGTAAATCAATGATTATCGCATTTTCCTTACTATCTGCAGGATATTTGGGTCTGGGCGTGCTGCCTACACTGCTGGAAGCTGCCGGACTGGTGGAATATGGCGAAGTTACGCGCTTTTCAGGGCTGGCCGACAGTAGCGAACGGTGGATGATTGTTCCCGTTTTGTTTGTCATCATGCTCGGCGGTTCGTTCATCAAATCTATCATATCCGCATCGGTTGCGAAAGAAACCACCGAAGCAACCCGCGCCCGTGGTTATTCAATCTTTTATATGATGGTGAACTTCGGTGCTTTTACCGGAAAGACCATTATCGACCCTTGCGCAACGCTATCGGTGAGCAGGCCTATATCTATATCAACTTCTTCTCTGCCACAATGACTATTCTGGCGTTGCTGTCCGTTGTCCTTCTGTATAAATCGGCACATACGGCAGGCGAAGGTAAAAGCATGCGCGAAATAGGCCAAGGCTTCCTGCGCATCATCACCAACTGGCGTTTATTGATTCTTATCCTTATCGTAACTGGATTCTGGATGGTACAGCAACAATTATATGCCACAATGCCCAAGTATGTTATCCGTATGGCGGGCGAAACGGCCAAGCCGGGCTGGATAGCCAATGTAAATCCTTTTGTTGTGGTTTGCTGTGTAAGTTTCATCACCAGGTGGATGGCAAAGCGTACGGCTATTACGTCCATGAACATCGGTATGTTCCTGATTCCTGTTTCCGCGTTACTGATGGCGTGTGGAAACTGCTGGGCAACGAGATTATTTCCGGCATGAGCAATATTACATTGATGATGATACTCGGTATTGTAGTTCAAGCTTTGGCGGAATGCTTTATTTCTCCGCGCTATCTGGAATATTTCTCTTTACAGGCTCCTGAGGGAGAAGAAGGCATGTATCTCGGATTCAGCCATCTCCATTCTTTCCTGTCCTCTATTTTCGGTTTTGGCATAGCGGGTGTATTGCTTACCAAATATTGTCCCGACCCGGCTTTATTTGCAACCCGGGAAGCTTGGGAAGCTGCCAGCGCCAATGCGCATTACATCTGGTATTACTTTGCGGGAATAGGATTGGTGGCTGCCATAGCGTTGCTGATTTTTGCCAAAACCACCGAATCCATCGACAAAAAGAAGAAAGTATAATCTTTTATATTGCATATTTTCGCTATATTTGTCGCCCGATGTAAAGACAGGTCGCATCCGGCATAAATTAAGCATGCTTAATTCTGTCCTCATGGCACTGTCTTTGAGGGGTGTCGAAATACACTTGATGATTTTTTTAGGCACGGATTACACGGATTTCACGGAAAAAAGAATAAAGAAAATCTGTGCTTTCCATGTAATCCGTGCCTAAAAAGAAACAAATAATAAGCGAATTTTAACATACCCTCTTTTTAATTAAGGAGATTAGAATGAAAGTAAGATTTATAAGCCTTGCAAGTGGTAGCAGTGGCAACTGCTATTATATAGGCACAGAAAAATACGGAATACTTATTGATGCCGGTATCGCTGTCCGTACCATAAAAAAAGGATTAAAAGAGGCAGGTATCAACATGGAAATGATACGTGCGGTGTTTGTTACCCATGACCATGCCGACCATATAAAAGCGGTAGGCGGATTGGGAGAAAAACTGAATATACCTATTTATACAACGGCACGCATTCACGAAGGTATTAATAAGAGTTATTGCATGACGGAGAAGTTGCATTCATCCGTCCGCTATCTGGAGAAACAACAGCCTATGCAACTGGAAGATTTCCGTATCGAATCTTTTGAAGTTCCACATGACGGTACGGACAATGTGGGATATTGCATCGAGATAGACGGAAGGTATTCTCTTTTCTTACCGACCTCGGAGAAATAACTCCTACCGCAGCACATTATATCTGCAAAGCCAACTATTTGATACTGGAAGCCAATTACGATGATGAAATGTTGCGTATGGGTACTTATCCCCAATACCTGAAAGAGCGCATAACCGGTCGTACCGGACACATGAGTAACATTGATACCGCAGAATTCCTTGCAGAAAATTTCACAGAACATCTGCAATACATCTGGCTTTGCCACCTAAGCAAAGATAACAATCACCCGGAACTGGCCTATAAAACCGTTGAATGGAAATTAAGAGAGAAAGGTATCATCGTAGGTAAAGACGTACAACTCTGCGCTTTAAAGAGAACTACTCCTTCCGAGCTATATGAGTTTGAATAAAAATATGCCGATTTCATCGAAAAAACTCCTGAAATTGTTTGCAAAATAAAATAAAAGGACTACCTTTGCACCCGCAAATGAGACATTAGCGATGCACTCTTAGCTCAGTTGGTAGAGCAACTGACTCTTAATCAGTGGGTCCAGGGTTCGAATCCTGAGGGTGTACGAAGCAAAAGTAAATTGAAGAAAGGCTCTGAAAATCAATGATTTTGGGAGCCTTTTCTTTTTGAATCCCTACAAAATTATAGAAAATTTCGTG
>ENA-OQCX01000705-OQCX01000705.1-human-gut-metagenome-genome-assembly--contig:-NODE-705-length-17007-cov-2.104562_pt1 | contig 17007 bp, 28 predicted proteins | sample MGYA00242762_ERZ504587 | MGnify/ENA primary metagenome ERZ504587 (study PRJEB26092, sample SAMD00036337) | human gut metagenome | host: Homo sapiens | study: EMG produced TPA metagenomics assembly of... | reverse complement strand
GGCAACCTTTGCCGCTGCTCCGGGTACGAAGGCCAGCTGCGCGGGATCCAGAACTTTTTGGCGTGGAAAAAATCAAAGGAGGCTGCCCAATGAAAACTGTGAACCAGCCTGTGCGCAAGAAGGACGCCATGCAGCTTGTAACCGGCCAGCCTGTGTACATGGATGATGTTATCCCGCAGGACTGTCTCATCGTCAAGCTGCTGCGCTCCCCCCACGCCAATGCGATCGTCAAAAATATTGATACCTCCCGCGCCATGCTTGTGCCCGGCATGGAGGTGATTTACACCTGGAAAGATGTGGACCAGAACGCCCGCCGCTACACCCAGGCGGGCCAGACCTACCCCGAAATGAGCCCTTACGACCGCCTTGTGATCGACCGCCATGTCCGCTTTGCCGGGGATGTTGTTGCGATCCTTGCGGGCAAAGACGAAAAATGCGTCGATAAGGCGATGAAGCTGATTCAGGTGGAATATGAAGTTCTGCCCGCGGTGCTGGATTTCCACACAGCGCTCGATAACCCTATTCTTGTGCACCCGGAGGATAACTGGGAAAGCCTTGCTCCCGTGGGCGCCGACAACAAGCGCAACCTCTGCGCACATGATGAATGCGGCAACGGTGATATCGACGCTGTGCTAGCCGGGTGCGATGTGGTCATCGACATGTGTACCACACCAAGGCCTGCCAGCAGGCTATGATGGAGACCTTCCGCACCTATTGCTCCATTGATACTTATGGGCGGCTGAATGTGCTCAGCTCTACCAGATCGTGTTCCACGCCCGCCGCAACATTGCCAATGCACTGCACATTCCCAAGTCCATGGTGCGTGTCTCCAAGCCCCGCATCGGCGGCGGCTTTGGCGCTAAGCAGACCGCGGTCAGCGAGGTGTACCCGGCTTTTGTGACTTGGATGACCAAAAAGCCCTCCAAGCTCATCTTCAGCCGTGTGGAAAGCCAGACGCTTCCTCGCCGCGCCACGAGATGGAGATGCACGTCCGTCTGGGCGCTACCAAGGACGGCATCGTGAAGGGCATTGACCTGTACACCCTGTCCAACACCGGTGCTTACGGCGAGCACGGCCCCACTACCGTGGGCCTGTCCGGTCATAAGTCCATTCCGCTGTACGGCAAGGCCGAGGCATTCCGTTTTGTCAGCGATGTGGTGTACACCAACACATGTCTGCCGGTGCATACCGCGGCTATGGTGCTACACAGGGTCTGTTTGCGGTGGAATCTGCCGTGAACGAGCTGGCGCACAAGCTGAACATGGACCCATTGCACTGCGCCTGAAGAATACCGTACAGGAGGGCGATGTGATGCCCGCCTACTACGGCGCGGTAAATACCAGCTGCGCGCTGGACCGGTGCGTGCTCAAGGTGCGCGAGATGATCGACTGGGAGCACAAGTACCCCGCCCGGGATGTGGGCAACGGCAAGATCCGTGCCGTAGGCATGGGTATGGCCATGCAAGGCTCCGGCATTTCCGGCATGGACGTGGGCAGTGCTACCCTCAAACTGAACGATGACGGCTTTATACCCTTATGATCGGTGCTGCCGATATGGGCACCGGCTGCGATACTACGCTGGCGCAGATCGCTGCCGAGGTTCTGGACTGCCCGCTGGATAATATTACCGTCTTTGGTGCGGATACGGATTCTTCCCCTTACGATTCCGGCTCCTACGCCTCCAGCACCACCTATGTCACCGGTAAGGCTACCGAAAAGTGCGCCATGAAGCTGCGGGAACAGATCTGCAAGTTGGGCGCAGAGCTGCTGGAATGCCCGGCGGATGCTGTGGAGTTTGATGGCAAAGTCGTGTTTGAAAGCGCTGACCCCACCCGCCAAAAGACCCTGTCCGAGATCGCCTTTGCTTCTCAGTTTGGCCATAAGATCCCGCTGGAATTTACCGAGACCCATACCTCGCCTTTGTCGCCGCCGCCGTATATGGTGGGCGCTGCCGAGGTAGAGGTGGGATACCGAGACCGGCGAGGTGAAGGTGCTGGAATTTGACGCTGCGTGGACTGCGGCACCCCCATCAACCCCAACCTGACCCGTGTGCAGGCAGAGGGCGGTATTTTGCAGGGCATCGGTATGACCCTGACCGAGAACATCACCTACGACAGAAACGGATACCCGGAGGAGAACTCTCTGTTCCAGTACAAGATCCCTGCCCGCAACGATATCGGGCATATCCATGTGGAGTTTGAGAATAGCTATGAGCCCAACGGCCCCTTTGGCGCAAAGTCCATCGGTGAGGTGGTCATCAATACGCCGCTGCCCGCCATCTCGGACGCCATCTACAACGCCATCGGCACCCGCTTCTACGAGCTGCCCATTACCCCGGAACAGATCGCAATGGCAGTTGCAGCCAAGCACTAAAAGCAGATGCTGAACGAAAAAGAGCTTCCGTTTCTGGCAGAGAAAGGGCATATCGTTTCTCTGGTAGGCGGCGGGGGCAAAACGACCCTACTGTATGCCATGGCAGACCACTGTGCCCGCAAGGGATGGCGGGTGCTTATGACTACCACCACCCACATCCGGCAACTGGCAGCCTGCTATGCACCGGATGACGCAGCGCTTACCGCCTTATGGCAAGCGGGTCGCTATGCAGTGATTGGCACCCCGGCAGAAAACGGGAAGCTGACTCTGCCGCCGCCGCAGCTTTTGCGCCGGATGGCACAGGCAGATGCGGTATTCATTGAGGCAGACGGGGCAAAGCACTACCCCTGCAAGCTCCCGGCGGCGCACGAGCCGGTGCTGCTGCCCCAAAGCGATATCGTTTTGGCGGTAGCAGGACTTTCGGCGCTGGGTAAGCCCCTGCGAGAGGTCTGCTTCCGCTACGATACCATCCATCCGCAGTTTTTAGCGGCTGCGCCAGATGCACCTTTTACGCCACCTATGCTGGCACAGTTGCTTGCAAGCACGCAGGGCGGTCGCAAGGCGGTGGGAGACCGGCAGTTTTACGCCGTGCTCAACCAGACCGATACGCCGGAATTGCAGCAGCAGGGCATACAAATACAACAGCTTTTGCGTCAACATGGCATTCCGTGTGTGCTGACGCATTTTGAAGAGGAGGAGCGTGCATGAGCAGGATGATAAGATCGTATTCTGTACCGGGGGAGGCTGCACCGCAAAGCTGGGTGCCGGGGTGCTGAGCCGTATTCTGGAAAAGCTGCCTCGGGGCGAAAAAGACCCGGATCTTCTGGTCGGCTATGACAGCCGGGATGATGCCGCAGTCTACCGTATTACGGACAACATTGCGCTGGTGCAGACTGTGGACTTTTTTCCGCCGATGGTGGACGACCCCTATACCTTTGGGCAAATCGCTGCCACAAACGCCCTGAGCGATGTCTACGCCATGGGCGGCGAGGTAAAGACTGCCTTAAATCTGGTCTGCTTCCCGGAGGATATGGACTTGAACGTGCTGGGTGAGATTTTGCGCGGTGGTGCTGAAAAAGTGGCAGAAGCCGGTGGCAGCCTTGCAGGCGGGCACTCCATTGCAGACAGCGGGGGTAAAATATGGTCTTTCCGTGACCGGCCTTGTAGACCCGCACCGGATGTACACGAACGACACTGGCATGCCCGGCGACAAGCTGGTATTGACCAAGGCTTTGGGTGTGGGGCTGCTGTGCACGGCAAACCGCGTGGGCGAGGCCGCCCCGGAGGAGATGGAAGCCGCCATTCGCTCCATGACCACTTTGAACAAAACAGCGGCAGAGATCAGCCGCAAATACCGCGTCCATGCCGCTACGGATGTGACCGGCTTCAGCTTTCTCGGCCATCTGCATGAAATGATGGGCGGCAAACTTTCCTGCGTCATCCATGCAAATGCCGTGCCAGTGCTGCCGGGTGCCCAAAAAGCAGCCGATGCGTTTTTGTACACCGCCGCCGGGCAGCGCAACCGCAACCATACCGGGCCGTTCGTTCGGTTTAAAAACGTAAGCTTTGCCATGGAGGAAGTCCTGTTCGACCCGCAGACTTCCGGCGGACTGCTACTGGCGGTAGACCCGGCGGATGCCGCGGCACTAGAACAGGCGTTGCGCGCCGCAGGGCTGTCGGCAAGCATCGTTGGAGAGATCCTGCCGAAGCAGAAAATTGAGATCACCGTAACAGACAAATGAGAGGAGTAATCAACATGGCTGAATTTATCAAAGTGGATGCACTAGGCGATGCCTGCCCGCTGCCTGTCGTCAAAGCGAAAAAGGCCATTTCCGAGCTGCAGGGCGCAGGACAGGTGGAGGTACTTGTGGACAACGAGATCGCTGTGCAAAACCTGACCAAGATGGCACAGCAGAAGGGATATCAGTACAGCGCTGAAAAGCTGGAAGAGCGCAAATACCGTGTGCTGTTCACGCTGGGCGAAGTAGTAAGCGCCCCAGCAGAAGATGCTTCTGTCTGCACCCCCGATGCCCGCACCGATACGGTGGTTGCGATTGCCTCTGCCACGATGGGCGAAGGCAGCGAGGAGTTGGGTAAGACCCTGCTCAAGGCCTTTGTATTTGCACTGACCCAGCAGGACAAGCTGCCCAAGACCATTCTGTTCTATAACGGCGGCGCGGCGCTGACCTGTGAAGGCTCTGCCATGCTGGAGGATCTCAAGGAACTGGAGGCACAGGGCGTGGAAATCCTGACCTGCGGTACCTGCCTGAACTTTTACGGCCTTACCGAGAAGCTGGCTGTGGGCAGCGTGACCAATATGTACACCATTGCCGAAAAGCTGACACAGGCCGGAAACGTGGTAAAACCGTGATCTATCTAGACAACGCGGCCACCACTCTGCATAAACCACCGCAGGTGGAACAGGCTATTCTGGAGGCACTGCACACGGCAGGCAACTCCGGGCGCGGCGCACACGAGCCCACCCTTCACGCCGCACGCATCGTGCTGGACACCCGTCTGGCGCTGGCAGAACTTTTCCATGCGCCAGACCCTTCCTGCATTGCTTTTGCCGCCAATGCGACCATGGCACTGAACACGGTGCTGAACGGTGTGCTGCATCCGGGGGATCATGTCATCACAACGGTATGCGAGCATAACTCCGTTCTGCGCCCGCTATACCGGTTGCGGGCGCAGGGAGTAGAGGTTTCCTATACCGGGGTGGATGACGCTGCACGGCTTTGTTATGACCAGTGGGAAGCGTTGCTGCGTCCCACGACTCTGGCACTGGTGGTGACAGGGGCTTCCAACGTGACCGGCAATGGCATCGACCTTGCCCGCGCAGCGGATTTTGCCCACCGGCACGGTCTGCTGCTGATCGTGGATGCAGCCCAGACTGCCGGTGCGCAGCCCATTGATGTACAGCAGCTGGGCATTGATGCTCTCTGCTTTACCGGGCACAAAGCTCTGCTGGGACCGCAGGGCACCGGCGGAGCTTATGTGCGCCCCGGATTACAAATTGCGCCGCTCCTTGTTGGCGGCAGCGGCGTGCACAGCTTTGACGAAATGCACCCCTTGCAGATGCCCACCGCACTGGAGGCTGGCACGCTGAACGTGCACGGCCTTGCGGGGCTTTGCGCCGGTGTGCGCTGGCTGCTGGAGCAGGGCGTAGAAAGCCTTGCTGCCCGGGAAAACGCCCTTGCCCGCCTGTTTTATGAGCAGGTTCGTACTGCACCGGGCGTAACAGTATACGGTGATATGACCATGCAGCCCCGCGCACCCATTGTGGCACTGAACATCGCACTGGAGGATTCTGCCCGGGTGGCAGATATTTTGTGGGAAGACTACGGCATCTGCGTGCGTGCTGGGGCGCACTGCGCTCCGCTGATGCACAAGGCCCTTGGCACGGCCGAGCAGGGCGTGGTACGGTTCAGCTTTTCCCATTTCAATACGGAGCAGGAGGTACAGCAGGCAGCGCAGGCAGTTTGCGCACTTGCCCGGGAGATTTTATGCGAGTAAAACGAAGCTATATCGTGCTTTCCTTCCGTACTACCTTAGAGGCTATGGAGTGGGAAAAGCAATGCCATGCCCGGCAGGTGCCCGGACGGCTGATCCCGCTGCCGCGTGAGATCTCGGCAGGGTGCGGACTTGCATGGCGTATGCTGCCGGAGGACTGGCAAAGCTGGCAGGCAGAACTGGATCAGACACAGTTTGATAAGGTAACACCTGTGGAGCAATAATTAAGGGAGAGAAACACCAATGAACAGACAAACGCTTGCAGACGTTCTGCAAAGTACAAGCCAGACCGGCAGCTATACGCTGGCTACCGTGCTGGAAGGCGTAGAGGCAGGCAGTCAGCTGCTGCTGCGGGACGGAGACGACCTGTGGCAGACCCAGAGCGCTGGGCTTCTGCAACGTCAGCTTGCCGTCCTGCAGGCCTGTACCGCTACGGGCTTTCTTACACTGGAAGGTCAGCGGGTATTTGCTGAGCGCTTTGGTGCGGTGTCGCAGCTGGTGGTCTGCGGCGCGGTCATGTTGCTGCTGCCCTTGTAAAGCAGGCAAAGCTTCTCGCATGCCAGTGCTTGCCATAGATGATCGGGAGGAATTTGCCCAGCAGCTACGCGCCGCCGGAGCGGATACCGTGCTTTGCGCTCCCTTTGCGCAGGCGCTTCAGGATGTGCCCGGCGGGTCGGAGACCTATTTTGCGGTGCTGACCCGCTCCCACGTCTTTGATCTGGACTGCCTTACCCGGATTCTGCAAAAGCCTGCGGCCTATGTGGGCATGATGGGCAGCCGTGGCCGTGCTGCATTGGTGCGCCGTCAGCTGTTGGAGAACGGTCTGGACAGCCAGCGGATCGATGCACTCTGCGCACCCATCGGCCTTGCCATTGGTGCACAGACGGCTGCGGAGATCGCGCTTTCTATTCTGGCGCAGATCGTGCAGGTCAAAAATGCCCGCCCCCAGACAGAGGGCTATCCCATTGCATTGCTGGATGCGATGGTGCAGGCAGAAAAAGCCCATACCCCGGCGGTACTGGCTACTATTATTGCGCGGCACGGCTCCACCCGCGGGATGTTGGCGCAAAAATGCTCGTTCTGCCCGATTGCAATACAGTGGGCAGTGTGGGCGGCGGCATTATGGAGCATTACACGGTACAGGCGGCTCAGAAGCTGTTGGCACAGGCTGTGCCGCCCTGCAATGCCTGCAGCTTTCGGCTGACGGCAAAAATGAGGATGCGGCTGTTGCTGCCTGTGGCGGCTCCATGGAGGTGCTATTGCAGACACTTTTCCCCGGGGAGGAAATAAAATGAAAAAGGACGCTTTGATCATCGTGCGCGGCGGCGGCGACCTTGCCACCGGTACCATCCACCGGTTGTGGAGCGCCGGGCTGCGGGTGCTGGTGCTGGAAACAACACGGCCCGCAGCATCCGCCGTCAGGTAGCTCTGTGTGAAGCAGTGTATGAAGGCGAAGCCACTGTTGAGGGTCTGCGCGCCGTCCGCATTGAAGCGTTGGAGCAGGCACAGTCCGTCTGGGCGCAGGGCGCTGTTCCGGTGCTCGTTGACCCAGAGGGAGCCTGTATTGCCCGGGCAAAGCCGGAGGTCGTAGTGGATGCCATTCTGGCTAAGCGCAACCTTGGTACCGCCGGGATATGGCACCGCTGACCATTGCCCTTGGCCCCGGCTTTGTAGCCGGGCAGGACGTGGACGCCGTAGTGGAGACCAAGCGCGGCCACCGGCTGGGCAGGATCATCCGGGAGGGAAGCGCTATCCCCAATACCGGCATTCCCGGCGTCATTGGCGGGTACGGTGCAGAGCGGGTGATCCATGCACAGGCCGCCGGTGTTTTTATGAATGTGCGTAAAATCGGCGATTTGGTAGAGAAGGGCGAGACTATCGCCACTATCCGCACCCCAGAAGGAGCTGATATCCCGGTCACAGCACAGATCCCCGGTATTCTGCGCGGATTGCTGCGCAGCGGCTATCCGGTTACGCCGGGCTTTAAGATCGCGGATATCGACCCCCGGCGGGAGGAGCTTTCCAACTGCTTTCTGATCTCGGATAAATCCCGCTGCATTGCCGGTAGTGTATTGGAACTTGTCTGTGCGCAGGTGTGGCAGTAAAGCTATATAACAAAAATACCCCCTGCCGTTTTGCAAAAAAAGGCTGCAAATACGGCAGGGGGTTATGGTTTTATGTTAATTGCGGTAGCAGCGATCCTGCCCCACAAGCCAGTTTTCGCACAGACGCTGGGCTTCCTCAAGACTGCGGCTTTCGCAGTCGAAGAAGGCACCGCGCATAGAGCGGTAGGAGTAGTGTACCTTAGGAACACCGTTGCCATCCTTGAAGCGCTCGTATCGTTCTTCACCGGGCATCAGAAAAAGCTGTTTCATGGTTCCTTCTCCTTTGTGTTCAAGCAGTCCAAACGGCCGCCAGGCGACGGCACACAACGCTTGCTATTGTATCACGATGGAGAAAAGTTTGCTATGGTCTCTTTGTCCAAAGATACGCCGCTTTTTTCTCTGCAGTTGTGGCGAAGAAGGGATTGACAAATCATTCGTGCAAACTGCGTTCCTTTTCCAGCGCTGCTTTCATGCCATGGATACGCCCCAGTGCATAGGAGAGCATTGCTGCGCACAACAGGTTCAGCCAGCCGTAGCGAGCCTGATTCAAAGAGTTCGTTATGCCCAAGATCAGGTTTGCCAGACAGATCAGGGAAAGCATCCGATTGATGCGGCTCAGATGCGTCAGACGGGAGTCGATATCTGAGAGCAGCTCAAAGCTGCCAAGCTCCGCTTTCCGACGGAAGTACACCCAGTTGACGCAGCCGCCGATATATTCTGCACCCAGTTCCTTTACAAAGGCGCGGTAATCACTGCTGGGGTTCATCTCCAAGCGGATGATATACTCGCCCGGTTCACAGCGCACAAAAGTATAAAAGGAAAACCCGGTATTGTCCAGTACCCAGCCCTCCTGTGCCATCTCGTTCAGCCAGCGCTCTTCTTTTTCAAAATCCCACACAAAGAAAAGCTTGAAAACGGTTTTCTTTTCCTTCATAAGGCTTCCTCCTTCAGGATGCTCTCACCATTTGCCACAAGCTGCTGCAAGCGGGCAAGCTCGTGCTTTAAAATCTGTACGCCCTCTGCGGTAAGCTGGTATTCCTTTTTGCGGCTGCCGCTCTCAGCGGGCAGGGGACGGATCCAGCCTTTTTCACACAGGGAGGTCAATGCGCCGTACAGCGTCCCGGCGGCAAGATGAACTCTGCCACCGGGAAAGCTGCTCTGTCTGCTGCATGATGCCATAACCGTGCTGCGGATGGTAAAGAGACAACAGGATATAATAGGTCGATTCGGTCAGTGCAAGGTTTTCCATACTGAAACACTCCATGGATTCTATCGGACGTCTTTATATCGTTAGCCGATATATTGCGCTTAAAGTATATCGTCTCCCGATATACTTTGTCAAGCGTTTTCTGAAAAAAGTCATCAAAAAGCTTTAAAACACGGTTCGTATGGAAAAACCGATGGAACGCGGGAAAATATTTTGTGCACTTTTCATAGTTTTCTTCTGAAGATTTTGGTGGTACAATATAGTCATCAAATTCTGCAATTCGGGAGGAGCTCCATGGCGGAAAAGTGTATTGAATTGGATAGTGTAGAGATCGCAGCGGCTGTTTTTGGCAACTGTGACCGGAATATTCGCTTATTGGAAAAAGAGTTTTCTGTTACCGCTGTCTGCCGCGGCACACAGCTTCGCATTTCCGGCGAGCTGCCAATGTGGCGGCAGCGAACCGCGCCGTGGAGGGAATGCTTCTTCTGATCGAGAACCGCACCCCGCTGGAAGATCAGACTGTGCACTACTGCATCAGTCTGGCACACGATGGCGCAGAGAAGCGGGTAAAGGAACTGACCGAGGACTTTGTTACCGTCACGGTCAAGGGACGCCCGATCCGCCCCAAAACGCTGGGACAGAAGGAATACCTGAGCGCCATCCGCTCCAATGCCATTACCTTCGGTGTCGGCCCGGCGGGTACCGGTAAGACCTATCTGGCCGTTGCCATGGCGGTGAAAGCCTTCAAGGCCAAGGAAGTATCACGCATCATCTTGACCCGCCCGGCGGTGGAAGCGGGCGAGAAACTTGGCTTTCTGCGGTGACCTGCAGCAGAAGGTAGACCCCTATCTGCGGCCGCTGTATGACGGCCTGTTTGATATGCTGGGCGCAGAGACCTACGAGCGTCTGGTGGAAAAGCAGATCATTGAGGTCGCCCCGCTGGCTTATATGCGCGGGCGCACACTGGATGATTCCTTTATCATTCTGGACGAGGCGCAGAACACCACCCCGGAGCAGATGAAATGTTCCTTACCCGTATGGGTGTGGGCTCTAAGGTAGTCGTTACCGGCGATGTAACTCAGATCGATCTACCGGGCAGCACCCGCAGCGGTCTGGTGGACGCGCTGAAGGTGCTGAAGGATGTGAACGGCATTGCACAATGCTACTTTACCGATAAAGACGTTGTGCGTCACCGGTTGGTGCAGGAGATCGTAAAGGCTTACGAACGTGCCGCCCATCCGGCTGCCGATGCGAAAAATAAAGAAAACAATAAGAATTTTAAATAAATCCCTGAAAGGAGTGGACCGATATGTCCAATAAGTTTTGATCACCACTCCCAGAAAGCTGTTAAGGTGCCTCCGGCTCCGATCTGATCCGCCGTGCCTGCAATGCCGTGCTGGAATATGAGCATTTCGACCGTCCCGCCGAGATCAGCGTTACCTTTGTGGACAACGCTGCCATTGCCGAGCTGAACAACCAGTACCGCAATAAGCCCATGCCCACCGATGTGCTGAGCTTTCCTCTGGGCGAGAACGGCAAGTACGATATCGACGAGAACAACGGCTGCATGATGCTGGGCGATATCGTTATCAGCATGGAGCGCGCCATGGAGCAGGCGAATCTGTATGGGCATCCGCTGCAGCGGGAGGTAGCCTTTCTGACCGTACACTCCATGCTGCATCTGCTGGGCTACGACCACGAAAACGGCGGTCTAGAGGCCATGCGTATGCGCGAAAAAGAAGAGGCTGTGCTGCTGCAGCTGGGTCTGCCCCGCACGGTCAGCTATACGGAATGATATCCCAGAACATAAAAACAAGACAGGAGTTCGCTTTGAGTACTACAACACCCGTTCAGGAGCATTACGACACCTCCTCTGTATTCGTTGCTGTCATCGGACGGCCGAACGTGGGCAAATCCAGCCTGACGAACCTCTTGGTCGGCGAGAAAGTGGCTATCGTCACCTCTAAGCCTCAGACCACCCGCACCCGCATTACCGGCGTGATCACCCGGGGGCCGCTGCAGTATGTGCTGCTGGACACCCCCGGTGTACACAAGGCGCACAACAAGCTGGGCAAGCGCATGGATAAGACTGCCAGCGATTCCATTGCGGATGTGGATGTTTCCATGATGCTGTTCGAGCCTTACGGCGCGCTGAACGAATCTGAGATGGCACTTGTGGAGGCGCTGCACCGCAGCGGCCCGGCCATTGCCGTCATTAATAAGACCGACCTTGTTAAAGAACCTGCCGATTTGGAAACCCGCAAGGCAGAGCTGAAGGCGCTGGGCGTGTTCGATGAGATCTATACCATCAGTGTGCGCAACAAGGAAGGCAGCGAGGAACTGTTCGATGCTTTGAGCCGCTACGCTGTGGAAGGTCCCCATTACTTTGACGATGACGCCTATACCGATATGCCGGAAAAAGAATTGGTGGCTGAGGTCATCCGCGAAAAGGCACTGCTCTTTATGCGGGATGAAATCCCGCACGGCATTGCGGTAGTGGTGGAGCGCTTCAAGGAGCGCCCGGGCACAGACCTGATCGACATTGATGTGAACATTTACTGCGAGCGGGAGAGCCACAAAGGCATGGTCATCGGTAAGGGCGGTGCCATGCTTAAAAAGATCGCCAGCGCTGCCCGTGCCGACTGCGAGGAGTTTCTGGCTGCCGGGTTAATCTGCAGTGCTGGGTCAAGGTAAAATCCGACTGGCGGGATAACGAATTTTTGCTGAATAACTTCGGCTTTAAGCAGAATTCTTCCAACCGCTGAGTGATGCCAAAGCAGGACAGTTTTCCCTTGTATGCTGTGCTAGAATCAGGCTGACACTATAACAAAAGCAGCCTGTGCACAGAAAAGGGAAGGAGCGCTGAAGATGGATGCTGCTGCAAGCTGGCAGGCCTTTGCCTGCACGGGGAATATTCTCCGTTATCTCGATTACAAACAACTGGTGCAGCTGCCCGCCGAGCATCCGGCAGGAGAAACGGACGATGGAACCATTCGTGACCATGGGTCTGGTACTGAAGGAGACCCGTTATAGAGAAGCAGACCGCATTTTGACGATCCTTACCCCGAAACTGGGCGTGATCACAGCAATGGCTGCAAACAGCCTGCGGCTGAAAAGCAAGCTGTTCAGTGCCTGCGGGCTGTTCTGCTATTCGGAGTTTACACTGGTGCCCGGACGCAATATGTATACCGTGCGGGAAGCCGATGTGCAGAACATCTTCCATGGCATTTCCTCCTCCATTGAAGGGGTAAGCCTTGCCATGTATCTTACCGAATTGGCCGCTGCGCTTTCGCCTACCGGAGAGGAAGCTGCCCGGGAGCTGCGTCTGGTGCTGAACAGTCTGTATATGATCAACGAGCACCGCACCGACCTGCGGGTGATCAAGGCAGTATTTGAGCTGCGCACCATGAGTGAGTGCGGCTTTATGCCGCAGATTGTCTGCTGCCGGGACTGTGGCACCTACGATGAAGGAGATGCCTTTTATCTGGACGCACAGGAAGGGCACCTGCTCTGTGCGTCCTGTGCGGCAAAGGCAGGCAAGAACTGCAATCTGGACAAGGCTGCGCTGTTTGCACTGCGCCACATCTGCTTGGTGGAGGACAAAAAAAATATTTGCATTCAAGATCTCTGTGGGCAGTCTGGAAAAGCTTTCCGCAGTGGCTGAAAACTATGCCCTGACGCATCTGGATAAGCCGCTGAAAAGCTATGCCTTTTTGAAAAGCGTGCTGCCCTGACCAAAAAGGAACAGTATGGAAACAAGCTACTTAAAAACATTAGAACTGGATAAGATCATTGCGCGTGCAGCGGAGGGCTGCGTATGCAAGGAAGCCTGTGCTATGCTGCTGGCCATTGAGCCGCAGTGCGACCCGGACGAGGTGCGCTACGCACTAGAGCAGACGGACGCCATCAACACCCTGCTGATTAAAAACGGCTCGCCGCGCTTTGGCGGGGTAGAGGGGGTCAGCCAGCTTGCCGCCCGTGCCGTAAAGGGCGGCGTGCTTTCCATGGGCGAACTGCTGATGGTGGCCGGTGCGCTGCGCAATTTTCAGCACCTGACCAGCTGGTATGGCTCCTCCGAGCACGATGCGCTGCCGACCGATGATCTGTTTTACGCACTTGCACCGGAACCGGGTCTTGAGCAGCAGATCTCAAGTGCCATTCTGGCACCGGATGCCATGGCGGATACCGCCTCCCGCACGCTGGCAGAGCTGCGCAAAAAGATCCGCGCCACCGAAAACAGCATCCGCGACCGGCTGGAAAGCATGGTGCGTAATATGGATACCTCCAAATACCTGCAGGAGAGTGTGGTTTCCATGCGCAACGGCCGGTATGTTGTGCCGGTCAAGAGCGAATACCGCGGCGAAGTGAGCGGTATCATCCACGATGTATCCTCTACGGGTGCTACGGTGTTCGTGGAACCGCAGGCTGTGGTGGAGGCAAACGCCCGCATTCTGCAGTACCGCGCACAGGAGGCACAGGAGATCGAGCGCATTTTGGTGGCCTTTACCGCACAGGTGGCCGCCATTGAGCCGCAGTTCCAGTACAGCTACAAGGCCATGCTGGAAATTGACATCCTGCTGGCAAAGGCGCGGCTTGCGCTGGAACTGAAGGCTTCAAACCCGCTGTGCGGACGGATTCTTCCTTCAACCTGATTCGCGCACGCCACCCGCTGATCGACCCGCAAAAGTGTGTTCCTGTGGATATTGCACTGGGCGGGGAATACGATTCCCTTATCATCACCGGCCCGAACACCGGCGGTAAGACGGTCACCCTGAAAACCGCCGGTCTGCTGTGCGCTATGGCACAGTGCGGTTTTTGATCCCTGCTGACGAGCGCAGCGAGATATGTGTGTTTGATGAATTTCTGGTGGATATCGGCGACGAACAGAGCATTGAGCAGAGCTTGTCCACCTTCTCCGGCCACATGAAAAAGATTACCGGCATACTGGAACTGGCTATGCCGCACACCCTTGTGCTGCTGGACGAGCTGGGTGCCGGTACCGATCCCGCCGAGGGCGCCGCGCTGGCAGTTGCCATCATTGAGGAGCTGCGCCGCCGTGGTGTGCTGCTGATGGCGACCACCCACTATGCGGAACTGAAGGTTTTTGCACTGGAGACTAAGGGTGTGGTCAACGCCAGTTGCGAGTTTGATCTGGAGACCCTGCGTCCCACCTATAAGCTGAGTGTGGGCGTACCGGGCAAATCCAACGCATTCCTGATCAGCGAAAAGCTGGGCATCCCCAGCCGCGTCATTGAAGCGGCTCAGCAGCATCTGTCTGCCGAGGATAAGCGTCTGGATGCGGTTCTGGGTCAGCTGGACGACTTGAAGCTGCAGCTGAAGGAAAGTCAGAACGAAGTGGAGCAGCTGCGCAACGAAGCTTCCCATCAGCTGGAAGCAGCCCGCAAAAAGCGGGATGAACTGATCCAGCAGGGCGAAAATGAATTGGAAGCTGCCCGTGCCAAGGCGCGCACGCTGGCACAGCAGGTGGAAACGCAGGCCTACGCACTGACCGATGAACTGCGCCAGCTGCAAAAGGACGAGCGCATGAGCGCCCAGCAGAAGGCGCAGCGTGCCCGCGAAATTGCCAAAAAGGAGACCGAAAAGCTGTTTGCCGGTACGGAGGTGGTGCCATAACCCCGTCAAGGAGTTTGTACCGCTGAAGGATGTAAAGGTGGGACAGGAGGTCTGCATTGCAGAATTGAACCAGCTGGCCACCGTTCTGGCGCTGCCAGACAAAAACGGCGATGTTCTGGTGCGTGCCGGTATCATCAAGACTAAGGTGCCCCTCAAGGGCCTGAAGCAGCCGGAAAAGCTGGTAAAAGAATCCACTGCGCCTAAGACAAAGGCGCAGCAGCGGTATTCCCGCCTGACCGGCGATACCAACCGTCCCAACGGCAGGGTAGAGCGCGTACAGCGCACCGCCAAAATGGAGTGCAATCTGCTGGGACTTACGGTGGATGAGGCACTGTCGGAGGTGGATTCCTTTATTGACCGCGCCATCCTGAACGGACAGACGGTGGTCTATCTGATCCATGGCAACGGCACCGGCGCACTGCGCACCGCCATCCATAAGCATCTGCGCGGCAACCGCATGGTAAAAAGCTTCCGCCTTGGCCGTTACGGCGAAGGCGAAAGCGGTGTAACGGTTGTAGAACTGAAATAACCCAGTAAAGACTGTCTTTTGAAAAAATGGCAGTCTTTTTTTGTTGCAGTGCAAGGAAAAGGCGAGTATACTCGTATTATATAAATAAGAATGTAAAACGAACAGGAAGTAAAGCTTTATGCCAACCAGTCAGCGCAGACCAGTAAATAAACATAGCAAACGTAAAACGCACCGCTGCAAAACGAGGAACCGGTTTTTACACGGTTTGCTGTTTGTTTTTGCGGCACTGATGCTCTGTTTCGGCCTGTTTTTATGGAAGGCGGCGCTGGAACTGAACGCACCCGCAGAATCCGCAGTCTCAGTCTCAGCGGAGGACTTTCGTCCTGTGGTGGGCGACCCGCCGTACCGGGTGGCAATAGACGCCGGACATGGCGGCAGTGACCCGGGCGCAAGGGGAGTGGTCGAAGAAAAACAGGTCACCGCAGCTACGGCTGCTGCGCTGCTCCAATGGTTAGAAGAGGATTCTAATTACATTCCGCTGCAGACCCGGGAAAGCTTTGATGAAACCGCGACACCTGCCAACGTGCAGCAGCAGCCAGCGCTCAAAGCCCGCAGCTGCTGCTGTCCATCCACGGCAACTCCGCGGCCAATGGCTCTACGGCAGCCGGTTTTGAATGCTATCCGGCAGTGCCCGGGCGTACATGGCATCAGGAAAGTTTTTATTTTGCAAAACTGCTGGCCGGTGGAATGCAGAGCATCGGCGCAAGGCTGCGCGGGCGAGGGGGAGTACGCTACATTTATTATCTGGAAAACGACCAGAAGCAGCTGGTGGAGAATACCTACACGCAGGTTCGGCCTGAGCGCAGCTTTACGCTGCTGGAGGATGTGGATTGTCCGGCAGTGTTGGCAGAGCAGTGTTTTGTGACGAACGATGAGGATGTGGAGCATTTTGGCAGTGAACAGGGCTGCAAGACAGTGGCACGCATTTATTACGAAGCCATCTGTACATACTTCGGCACAGAACCGCTGCCGGTGAAATGAACATCGCATCACCAAAGGAAAAGAAACGATACTGCTTTTATAACAGGACCTGTAACACACCGGAACGGCTACCGCAGGCATAAGTCAAACGTTTGAACATGCTGGTAATACGTCCAGCGGCGTAGAAGCGGCCGTGTGCAAACAGAAAAGCGTCCACAGAAGCTGCCGAAAATCTGACAGAAAGAGAGAAGGGCAGCTTCTCTTTTTAATTGTGACTGTTTCGTATAATGCACGTTATGCGAAACTCAGGGAAGTGAAAAATGCCCATTTCCCGGAATTTTGGCGTTTCAGCTCAGCTGGCTCATTTTCGGGCTTAGTTCAGCCGTTTTGCACATTCTGCAAATTTTATCATATTTTATGGTTTTATTTGTCTCATGCTTACAGATGCTTCCTGTGTTATGCGCTGCTGCATCAGTTCATTTGTAATTCATTTTATTCCAGTAAGCATCTATGTGCTTGCTTTATAACATTTCATGTTGCGGCTGTGGTTGTTTATTTGTTTTTGTGTAGACATTACGTTGCGCGTTTCTATGGATGCTCCTGTATGTATTGCTGCTGACTGCTTATAATGTAAATTATAAAGACCCATGACGTTATCCGGTCAAGCCGGATCGCGCCATAGGTCTTTGAATCGTCTCAGACGTTTTGTACAGGTTTAAGTACTCG
>ENA-OQCX01000704-OQCX01000704.1-human-gut-metagenome-genome-assembly--contig:-NODE-704-length-17026-cov-2.227765_pt1 | contig 17026 bp, 21 predicted proteins | sample MGYA00242762_ERZ504587 | MGnify/ENA primary metagenome ERZ504587 (study PRJEB26092, sample SAMD00036337) | human gut metagenome | host: Homo sapiens | study: EMG produced TPA metagenomics assembly of... | reverse complement strand
GTCGAAAGTGTCGGCCAGAAAAAGGGAACGGAAAGCCATTTGCACATTGCAGCCAATATCATAGACGACTTCAGCAAACTGACTGTCTCGGAAAAGGCGAAAGCTCCGGTAGCCCAGCTATCCGGAACCTTGCTCGACTTCGGCAAACTACCTGACAAAAGTAGTTTCATCCCACTGGTCGGCGGTCGGGTGAGCGGCACGATCGAAATTACCAACTCAGGAAAATCACCGCTTGTCATCTATAGTGTGACCTGCGAAGACGAACGCGTAGCTGTTTCCGGTGGCAAAAGAGAAATAAAACCGGGTATGACAGCCACTTTCAAAGTGACGGTCCGCCCGAAAGAGATAAAGACAAAACTGGAAACCCTCATCAATTTCGTATGCAACGACCCGAACGGTCCGGTACGGCTTGTGAAGGTGACAGCCAATAAATAACCAGGTGAAAGTTGAAAGGTGAAAGTTAAAAACAGCTTCCTCTTCCACCTTTCAACCTTCACCTTTCAACTTTCAATTAAATTATGGAACATCCCGAAAACGACGATCTGTACAAAGGATTAAAGGTGAACAAGGGAGTAGCCGATGTACCGACCGTAAATCCTTATCTGAAAAAAAGGATTCAACGCAAAGAATATACGCCTGCCGAATTTGTGGAAGGTATCCTGAAAGGAAACATTACGATCCTCAGCCAGGCGGTAACACTGGTGGAAAGCTCCAAATACGAACACCAGCAAGTGGCACAGGAAATTATCGAAAAATGCCTGCCGCATGCAGGAAAGTCTGTCCGTATCGGCATCACCGGAGTACCGGGAGCAGGTAAGAGCACCTCGATCGATGCGTTCGGCATGCACTTGATAGGGCAAGGACGTAAACTGGCTGTGCTGGCAATCGACCCCAGCAGCGAACGCAGTAAGGGCAGTATCTTGGGCGACAAAACCCGCATGGAGAAACTCTCCGTTCATCCAAATCCTTTATTCGTCCAGTCCCTCGCAGGTTCGTTGGGCGGTGTGGCGCGTAAGACGCGTGAAACGATTGTACTTTGCGAAGCTGCCGGATTTGATAAGATATTTGTAGAGACAGTGGGTGTGGGACAGAGCGAGACGGCCGTACATTCAATGGTGGATTTCTTCCTGCTTATCCAACTTGCCGGTACGGGCGACGAGCTGCAAGGCATCAAGCGCGGCATCATGGAGATGGCGGACGGTATCGTCATCAACAAGGCGGATGGGGATAATCTGGAACGTGCCAAGCTGGCTGCTGCCCAGTTCCGTAATGCACTGCACCTTTTTCCGGCTCCGGAGAGCGGCTGGACACCGCAGGTCCTGACCTATTCCGGCTTCTACAATCTTGGAGTACAGGAAGTATGGGATATGGTATATAAGTATATAGACTTCGTGAAAGATAACGCTATTTTGAATACCGCCGTAACGAGCAGAGTAAATATTGGATGTACGAAACCATTAACGAACAACTTCGTGACAGTTTCTATCATAATCCTACAATTGAGGCGATGCTGGCCGATAAAGAGAGTCAGGTATTAAAAGGTAATCTGACATCCTTTGTTGCTGCCAAGAACCTGTTAGATACTTATTTTGCGGGATTGAAAAATTAGTGGGATGCACTTCAAGGCATCTTCCCCCTTACTATTTGTTTTTAGGCACGGATTACACAGATTTATTTTATTCTTTTCCGTGTAATCCGTGTCTAAAAGAAATCATCAACTACATTTTGACAGTCTCTCGTTTCCTACACCTCTTTCCCTTCCTTCTCAAAGTCTTTGCGTGATTTGCTTTGCGTAACGATATATACACCGAGAAATACCAGTGCAATGGCAATACCTTTTTCCATATTGAATGTAGCCATGCCGACTATGACTGTAACGATTGAAGCCACGATAGGTTGCATATAGTTGTACATGCTTACTACTGTGGGGCGCAACAGCCTTTGTGCCGTCATGATACATATATAAGCCAGGAAGCTGCCGCCTACCACCACATAGCCTACTTGTAACAGTGCCGCAGTAGAGGTTTCAGCCCATTGTATGGCGGCTACATCATGGTAAGAGAAAGGGATATAACACATGGAGGCATATACAAACATCCATTTGTTCAGGGTTATAGGAGAGTATTTCTGGGATAATCCTTTGAATACGGTCAGGTAAATAGAGAAACTGATTTGGGCGATGAGGCATAGCAAGTCACCCATGATGCTGCCATTGCCGCTTCCTGCATTGCTGCTGCTCATAATCAGTATCAATGCGCCCATGGCGCCTACAAAAATGCCCAATACTTTTTTATTCGTAACGGGCTCTTTCAGATAAATGGCAGCTACAATCATGGTTACGATAGGAAGAGTGGTGGTTACGATAGAGGCATCGATGGGGGAAGTCATGGACAGTCCGAAGATATAGACTCCCTGATTGAATACCAGTGCGAAGAGTGCGGCAAAGAATATCTTCAACATATCCCGATGGCCTACCTGCTCGCGTTTGCAGAACAGTGAGAGCAACCAGAAACAGGCTGCTGCACCTACCATGCGAAAAGTGGTGACGGATAGAGCTGAGAACTCGACTAATGCGGATTTGCCGACAGGTGCCATTAATCCCCATAGGATATTGGCGGTCAGAGCGAACAGATGGCCTTGTATGTTCTTGTTCATATTGTAAAATGTGTATTATTTGTGGTGAAAAACGCTGCAAAGGTAACTATTTTCTCAATCTCTTTCTTTATATTTGCTACACGAATATATAGAAACCATGGAAGTACAGGCCAATTACATCAGACGTATCGAAATACACGGATTGTGGCACCGATACGATATAGCTTGGGAGTTGCGTCCCGATGTCAATATACTTTCCGGCATCAACGGAGTAGGGAAGACTACGATTTTAAACCGTTCGGTGGGCTACCTTGAGCAAACTACGGGAGAGGTAAAGAGCGATGAGAAAAACGGTGTACATGTTTTCTTCGACAATCCGGAAGCGACTTTTATTCCTTATGATGTAATTCGCAGCTATGACCGTCCTCTTATTATGGGAGATTTCACCGCCCGCATGGCAGACCCGAATGTAAAGTCCGAATTGGATTGGCAGCTCTATCTGCTCCAGCGCCGTTATCTTGATTATCAGGTGAATATCGGTAACAAAATGATTGAGCTGTTGAGCGGTGACGAACAGCAACGGAGTCTGGCTCCCGCCTTGTCTGTGCCTAAACGGAAATTTCAGGATATGATTGACGAACTGTTCAGCTATACCCGTAAGAAAATCGACCGTAAGAGCAATGACATTGTCTTTTATCAGGACGGCGAGCGGCTTCTGCCCTATAAACTCTCGTCCGGCGAGAAACAGATGCTGGTAATCCTGCTGACCGTGCTGGTGCGTAATGAGGAGCATTGTGTGCTTTTCATGGACGAGCCGGAAGCATCGTTGCACATCGAGTGGCAGCAAAACTTATCGGCATGATACGCGGACTCAATCCGAATGTGCAGCTCATTCTCACCACCCACTCGCCTGCCGTGATAATGGAAGGCTGGCTGGACGCGGTGACCGAAGTGGAAGATATTTCAACGGTGATTGGCGGCAGGTGAGTATCAATCGCACATCACTGAATATTCATTATTAAATCAACATTTATTTTGGCAACATCTCTCCGACATAATCTTACTTCAGCCTATTTGGATGCCGCACACAAATTCTCGTCAAAGAAAGGGCGCAGGCGTATTGTGGCGTATGTGGAAAGCTATGACGACATCGCTTTCTGGCGTACCCTTCTGGCTGAGTTCGAGAATGAGGAGCGTTATTTCCAGGTGATGCTTCCTTCCGCCACTTCACTGGCAAAGGGCAAGAAAATGGTGTTGATGAATACGCTCAATACCACGGAACTCGGACGTAGCTTGATAGCTTGTGTGGACAGTGACTATGACTTTCTGTTGCAGGGAGCCACCAATGTGTCGCGGAAGATAAACCGTAATCCTTATATTTTCCAAACCTACGGGTATGCCATTGAGAATTTCCATTGTTTTGCCGAAAGCCTTCATGAGGTTTGTGTACAGGCAACACTGAACGACCGTCACATCCTTGATTTCCCTGCTTTTCTGAAACGCTATTCGCAGATAGCCTATCCGCTGTTCTTATGGAACGTATGGTTTTACCGCCGGCACGATACGCATACATTTCCTATGTACGATTTCAATTCCTATGTCCGTTTGCAGGAAATAAACCTGCGGCATCCTTACAGTGTCTTGGATGCCATGCAGCGTACGGTGTCTGTTAAACTCTCCGAAATGGAAACCCGTTTCCCGCAGTATATAGAGGATGTTGACCGGTTGGGTGAGGAACTGCGGAAATTAGGATTGGTTCCCGACAATACCTATCTCTATATGCAGGGGCATCATATTATGGATTGTGTGGTCCTGAAGTTGCTGATACCCGTTTGCACCGTACTGCGCCGTGAACGTGAGCAGGAAATTAAACGCCTGGCAGAGCATAGCGAACAGTTCCGCAATGAACTGACGGGTTACGAAAACAGTCAGGTCAATGTATCCGTCATGTTGAAGAAAAACAGCGGTTACAAGAACCTTTATCTCTATCAGTGGTTAAAAGAAGACATCCGCGAGTTCCTCGAACGGGAAAAGCTCTGACGCCCTATTTATACTTTATACCTCATATTTTATACCTAACTATCATGGATATACTAAAGAATATCGACGAATTATTGATTTCTTGGGGAACAGCCCCTTCTTTGGCCGATATGCTCGATCAGTTTATAGCTTTTGCGCTTGTGCTTATCGTTGCGTTTCTGGCTGATGTCATTTGTCGGAATATCCTGTTGAAAGTAGTGGCGCATTTGATAAGGAAAACAAAAGCTACATGGGATGATATTGTTTTTGACCGTAAGGTACTGATTCACCTCAGTCGTATGGTGCTCCCGTTATCATCTATGTCTTTATTCCGGTAGCCTTTGCCGAGACGAGTTCCTCCACGTTGGGCTTTATACAGCGTGTCTGCCTGATTTATATTCTAATCACATTCCTAAGTTTTATCAACTCGTTCCTGAAAGCCGTTTATGCCGTATACAGCGAGAAGGAGCAGCTTCGCGACCGCCCTTTGAAGGGTATGTTGCAGACTGTCCAGGTGATACTTTGGTTTGTAGGGGCTATCGTGGTGGTAAGTATTCTGATTGACAAGTCTCCGTTGTCGCTATTGGCGGGGTTGGGTGCTTCTGCCGCTATCCTGATGCTGGTGTTCAAGGATTCGATTATGGGATTTGTTTCGGGGGTGCAGCTCTCCGCCAATGATATGCTGAAGGTGGGCGACTGGATTGCGATGCCCAAATACGGTGCAGACGGTACGGTGATAGAAGTCACGCTGAACACCGTGAAGGTACGTAACTGGATAATACCATTACTACGATTCCGCCGTATCTGCTTGTCAGCGACTCATTCCAGAACTGGCGCGGCATGCGCGAGAGTGGGGGACGGCGTGTCAAGCGCTCCATAAACATTGATATGAACAGCGTCCGGTTCTGTACTCCGGAGATGCTGGACAAATACCGTAAGATTCGTTTGCTGAAAGATTACGTAGAGCAGACGGAAGCGGTGATAGAGGAGTATAATAAGAAACATCATATCGACAATTCCGTCCTTGTCAATGGGCGTCGTCAAACCAATCTGGGTGTGTTCCGGGCCTATCTGACCGCTTATCTGAAAAGTCTTCCCGATGTAAACAAGGAACTGACCTGCATGGTGCGGCAGTTGCAACCGACCGACCGCGGTATTCCTATGGAACTTTATTTTTTCTGTGCCATCAAGGACTGGGTTCCATACGAGGGAGTGCAGGCGGATGTATTTGACCATGTGTTGGCCATCATTCCCGAATTCGATTTGCAGGTATTCCAATCACCGTCAGGAAGGGATTTCCAAAGGGTGCTGTCTTAACTCCTGGAGGATAATTGGGTGCGGATGCTTCATGGGAATTCGGTTGTGCGGACAGAAAAACATACAGCCTGCAAAAGTTTGAACCATTGCAGCTGTTGCCCTGATAAACTTTATAAAGAGAATTTGGAATGCGTGCGGGTTATTTTATCCAGTTTCCTTTCATCCAGTCGCATGCGGCTTTAATGGCATCGAAGGAAGTGTAGGACAGCGTAGCATCCACTTTGTTGCTTGTTACGGCGGTGAAGTCGTCGTTGGTGTAATCTCCGTCGGATTCCAATGCGGCAGTGACGGTCATATTGGTGAGTTTGGAAGTACCGTTTTTCAGTGCGGCATTCGTTAATGCGCTCTCCACTACCAGCGGTTGCCCCTTGCCGCATACTTTGGCATTGTCTATATCGGCTTGAGTGCCGCGGCGCAGACGGATGCCTTGTTTGCTTTCGCCGTTACCTGCGAGGATGAGGTTTTTGAGTACAGGATGCGATACGGAGTGGCTGCATTGTCGTTTTCATTATTGTCCGCCTTCGATGAGGCAGTCGCAGTCGTATCCTAATGTGGCTTTGGCTTCCTGATAGGCAACGAGGTCAGTGCCTTTTCCGTTCCAGCCTTCGGTCCAGTCGAAAGAGTCGTCGCTGCAACTTACCACTACCATATTGCTTACGTTTACCGAACCGCCGAAGAACTCGAAACCGTCATCCGAACCTTTGTAAGCCTCGCAGTGGTCTACAATCGTACCGCTTCCTACACCGTAAAAGGAGATACCGTTGGCCTCATGTTCTTCGTCGAAGGCAAATCCGGTGTATTCCAGACGGATGTACTGCAATGTTCCGGAATTGTCGGCATCGTCATTGCCGCCATATACGGCGCCGCCTATCTCTGAACTTCCTTTACCGCCTTCGGCATTGGTATGCGCTTTTCCGCAGATATGAATGCCGCCCCATGCTCCGGGTTCCTCTTTTTCGCTGGTCATGACGATGGGTTTGTCGGGCGTGCCTACAGCATTGATTTTGGCACCTTGCTTCACCAGGATATAGTCTACGATATTGTCATAGACAGATATAATCTTTACTCCTTCTTCGATGTTCAATGTGGCGCCTGCCTCTACAATGTATTCACCGCTCAGTTTATAGGTGTTGCCGGCTTTCAGGGTTACGTCTTCGGTTATTGTACCTTTCAGGGTACTGCCGTTTTCTATCCCGTTGCCTTTGTCATTGTTGCTGTCGTTGGTGTTGTCATCGCTGCAAGCGGTGAGGGTCAGCATTCCGGCTGCGAGAGCCAGCGAATAGAATTTCGATTTCATTGTTTTCATAATTCAATTGTTTTAAGTTGACTGTTCGTCTGTTTGATAATCTATTTAAAAGGATTTATAATTTGTAGCTGAAGCCAATTTCAAAGTCGGTGCCTTTTTTATAGCGCTCCACTTCCACTTCCGTGCCGGTGGAAGGTACTTCCTGCTTAAAGATGACGTTACGGTTCAGCAGGTCGTTTACTTGCAGTTTCAGGCTGAAATGCTTGTTGAGGTCGTATCCGGCACTGAAGTTCAGTGTGTGCAGAGTCTGTTGCTTGATGTCTCCCAGATTGGATACGCCCACCGCATGGATGCGGCTGCCTTGCAGATTGTATAGTAAGGCGAGGTTCAGTTGCCGTTCTTCACCGAAGCGGGGAGAGTAGGTGAGGTCTGCATTGGCCAGAATGGGAGAGGCGCCTTGCAAAGGACGTTCCTTGTTGGTGTAAGCGCCGCCTTCGGGCAGTTTTACGTTGGTATACATATAGCTGAGGTTAGCGCCCAAACGCAAGTCTTTTATCAATTGTTTGCGGAATTCCACTTCTACGCCGGCAGCCATTCCGTTGTCCGCATTCCGGAAGCTGTGCAGGGTAGCTCCGCCTTGCAATGCCTGGATACGTTCTATCGGGCTGTCGAGGTATTTGAAGTAACCAGTCAGCGAAATCATGTCTCCGTTTTTGCCGAAGCGTTCGTAACGCAAGTCGAAGTTGTAGTTGTAGCCGTTCTGCAACTCGTCATTACCGCGGATTTGTGCCGAACCGTAGGATTCCTGATAGAGGAAGGGAGCCATTTCGATGAATGATGGACGGGTAACGGTACGGGATGCGGAGAAACGGATACTGTTGGTGTCGTTTATTGTGTACTTCAGATTTAGGGTGGGGAAGAAATCGTTTTTATCCAGATTGCGCCGTTCGGCATACCAGTCGCCGCCGTCAGTGGCATAGTCCACCCACTGTTTGCTTATTTCGTAGCGTACGCCGAGGTTTACAAGTAATGACGGTACGGGGTAGAAGTCGGTCAGCAGGTATCCGGAGTAAATTTCATTTCCTGCGCGGTAGCTGTCTTTGGGTTGCATCACGCGTTGTACCGTTACGTTTCCGTCTGCTATGTTCTCTTGGTTCAGGAAGCCGTCTGTATCGTAGATGTCGGTAACGGTGGGATTAATTTTGTTCAGGTTGTAGTAGAAACGGGTTGCTTTGTAGTCGCGGCTTTTATTTTTATAGTTGAAGCCCAGTTTCAGAAAATAGTTTTCGTTCCACTTCCAGCGCAGGGCGAGGTTGCCGTTCCACTCCTTTTCATCCAGGCTGCCGAAATAGCGCATGGTTTCCTGGCGGTTCAGTTTGAACAGGCCGAGTGTGCCGTCATCATTCTTTATGTACATCACTTGGCGTCTGTCCGGTTCTTCGCTTCCTGTCTTGCTGTACGACCCGCTCCAGGTCAGTTCCCAACGGTCTTGTTCGCCGAAGTTGTGAAGGCGTTCAGTTGGTGGTTCTGCAAAGTGTAGATATGTGTGATGTTATTGCTTCCGGTCAGCTCGTGGTCTTCGGCATCTATTCCCTCACGGCGTTGGTAAGTGTCTGTGGCATTACGCGTATAGAAGAAAGTATAGCCTATGCGGTCGTGCCGGCGCAGCGTGTAGCCTATGTATCCTAATGCGGCGAGTTTCAGTTCTTGGGCATAGCTGTCGTATGAGAAGTTGTCCTGTACATTGCCGGTTGCTTCCAGGGTTTTATAGAAAGCGTTGTCCATATTCTGATAGCCGTTGCCGGCGCTTACGGATGCCAGTATGCTGAGTGTTTGGCTGTCGATGCTGATGTTTTGCCGAAGCGAGGTTACCGTTAAGTCCGGAGGTTGATTTCTTCTTTACGGCAAACGAGGTGTCGAATATATTTCCGGTCTTTACATAGTTGTCAAAATCAGACAGAGGCATATCGAGTGCCGCCTGGTCCACACCGGAAGTCTTGAACAATGAGCCGTTGCGGTTCATCTGATAGCGGTCTTTGCCCAAGGTATTGAACTTCCCGCCGGTGTTGAAACTGATGCTGAAGAAATCTTCGGCGATGTTCTCTTTGGTACTGATGTCTATATGTGCACCTGAATAATCGGCAAAGGCTTCCGCGTTATATACCTTGCTCACGGTGATGTTCTGTATGGTGCTCGATGGAAATAGATCCAGCGGAATCAGCTTGTTGTCGGGATTGGGAGAGGCGATGGGGAGGCCGTTCAGGGTAGTCGTGCTGTATCGGTCGCCCAATCCCCGTACAATGAGTTGGCCGGCATCGGCAATGGAGATACCGGTAATCTTTTTTACCCCTTCTTCCACATTGCTTATACCTTTGATGCTCATCTCTTTTGAGCCGATGTTTTCGATGGCGAGTGTCGCTTTCCGGCGTTCCATTTGCAGGGCACGTTCGCCTCAAGGTTTTTCCGGGCCACTACGGATACTTCACCCAAAGCCTGTGCGTCGCTTTCCAGTTCGAAGTTCAGTATGACATCGGCTTTGCCTGACTTTACATTGTTTACAACGATGTCTTTGTAGCCTACATATTTAATGGATAATGTGTAAATGCCGTTTGTTACATTCAGGGAGTAGTTTCCGTCCATATCGGCAATGGCGCCTTGTGTGTTCCTACTATCTGTACGGTAGCTCCGGTCAGCGGTTCCCGGGTCTGTTTGTCGGTAATGGAGCCTTTGATAGTACCTGCCATGACTGTCATGACAGAAAGCGTAAGGAATAAAATAAGGAAGAAAATCTTTCCTAAATCTAATTTTGTACTCATCTCTTTTATGCGTTTCTTAATCCGCTGCAAAGATGCGCCGAACGTGTTTCAAGAGTGCTACATACGTTATACATTCTATTTTCGTTTGTATTAAGGAGTTGTTACTTTATAGCAAAAAAGGATATTTTATATCAAAATAGTTATTCTATAATGTTTTTAAGATTGATATTTTGTTTGCAGTAAACACTGTGTTCGAAAACGCTAATTTAAACTAATTGTAAACCAAGATTATTCTATGAGAAGCAGGAAGAAAGAAGGAGTATATTTTATGAGTATACTCAAGCGTCAGGTGCTGTTTATGCTCTTTGCCTTCGCAGCAACCTTGTGCGCATTCGCGCAAAACAAAACAATCACAGGACTTGTAGTAGACGGAAACGGTGAATCCATCATTGGTGCCAGTGTTCTTGTCAAAGGGACAACGAACGGAATTATTACTGACATTGACGGTAAGTTCACACTGAATGATGTGCCGAAGCGGGAGTTATCCAGATCAGTTATATCGGCTACAAGACTCAGGAAATCTCCGTTAAGAACAAGACCAATCTTAAAGTGGTGCTTGTAGAAGACAACGAAATGCTGGATGAGGTAGTGGTAGTAGCTATGGCGTCAGAAGAAATCGGACGTACCGGCGCCATGATTCGTGTAGGTTCCGAGGAACTGAATTCACGTCCGGTAGCCAACGCCTTTGAAGCTATGCAGGGCAAGGCAGCCGGTGTAGACATTGTCAGCAATGAGCGTCCGGGCGAAGTGGGAACGATTAACGTGCGCGGTGTGCGTTCCTTGAGCGCCAGCAATACCCCGCTATATGTAGTGATGGTATTCCTTTGATGTCCAATAGTGGTATTGAAACTTTGAATCCGCAGGACATTGAGTCTATTGATGTATTGAAAGACGCCTCTGCTACGGCTATTTACGGTTCTCGTGGTGCTAATGGCGTTATTCTGGTTACTACCAAATCCGGTAAGGAGGGTAAGATGTCTTTGAACTACTCCGGTACGGTTACTATCGAAAACTGCAGGACTATTCCGAAATGATGAACTCTGCAGAGTATATCGATTGGCGTCGTTGGTCTTATTACTATCTGAATCCTTCCAAATATCCTCGAGGAGACCAGCCCACTAAAGAGAACGATTATGAGATCTTTTTAGGTGCTACAGACCCTACGGCTTGGAAAAACATTGAAAAAGGCTGGGCAGGTGGTACTTGGGACGCTCTCGCGTGCCTAATACGGATTGGTGTGATATGGTTACGCAGACCGGAGTTACCCATGAACACACGTTGAGTGCCAGTGGAGGTACGGACAAGATGAAAGGTTATGCGTCTATCGGCTATTTGGATAATGAGGGTACGGTGAAAGGGCAGTCTTATACTCGTTATACTACAAAACTGAGTTTGGATTTGAAGCCTACTAAATGGTTTAATTTAGGATTGAATGTTAATGGTACGTTTAGTGAACAGCAATATGGTTCGTCTGCAAGTTCTGTCGGTCAGTTGATAAAGGGTATGCCTTCTAACTTATATGCAGCATCTACCAGTTTGTTCCCTTATGCTTCACCTTATGATGAGGATGGCAACCGTATTGAATATCCCGGTGGTGATGATAAAGTAAAGAATGTAATGAATGAATGGAACAACAGTCAGAATGAACGTCGTATGTTCCGTGCTATCGGTAGTTTGTATGCTCAATTGGATTTAGGTGAAATTTACGCTCCTTTAAAAGGCCTTAGATATCGTTTTAATTTCGGACCGGATTTCCGTTATTATAGAAACGGTACATTCCGTAATGAAGAGTCAATTAGCAGTGAAGGTAAGAATCGCGCTTCCTTGTCTAACCAGTCTGACTTTTCCTGGACGTTGGATAACTTGATTTACTATGACAAAGAATTTGGAAAACATTCAGTGGGACTTACTTTATTGCAAAGTGCTACAGGGTATCACTACGAAGAATCCTCTATGGCGGCAGAAGGCATTCCTTTGGAAAGTGCGAAATGGAATGCGTTATCAAAAGAAAATGTCTCTTTGCTGGATGAGTGGAATAGCGGACTGATTGAGAAACAGCTCCTTTCTTATATGTTCCGTGTGAACTATGACTATAATAATAAGTACTTATTGACAGTTTCCGGTCGTTGGATGGTGCTTCACAGCTTGCAGAAGGCAATAAGTGGGCTTTCTTCCCCAGTGCGGCTTTGGGTTGGCGTCTTGATCAGGAAGAGTTTCTGAAAGATGTTACTTGGTTAAACCAGTTGAAATTCCGTTTGGGTGTTGGTGTTACCGGTAATTCGGCTATCGACCTTATCAGACGAAGGGTGCTATAGTTTCGCTCTATTATCCGTTCGGTTCTGCGCTTGCTCCCGGTTATGCCGCTTCGGAACCATTGATTAAAGATGGAGCTGTGGCAATGGCCAATAAGAATTTGTCTTGGGAGAAGACCACGCAGTATAACATCGGTCTTGACTACTCGGTTTTAAACGGACGAATTTCGGGAGTTCTTGATTTCTATACTTCACGTACTACTGATTTGTTGATGGCAATGACAATTCCTTCATTGAATGGTTATACTAATACGTATGCCAATGTAGGTAAAACATCCAATATAGGTGTGGATATAACGTTGAATACCGTTAACGTCAAAACACGTGATTTTGAATGGTCTACCAGTATTAATGCTGCATGGCAGAAAGACAAGATTGATGAATTGGCAAATGGTAAAGAGGACGATATAAATAATAATTGGTTTATAGGACAGGCGTTGGGGGTAATTTACGGTTACGAGTGTGGCGGACTTTGGAAAGAAGAAGACGCTGCCGAAATGGCTAAGTTCAATGCCAAAGGGCATTCATTCCAAGCAGGTATGGTACGTCCGATAGACCAAAATGGTGATTATAAAATCGACCCGAATGACGATCGTGTAATCATAGGACATACTCGTCCCCGTTGGACTTTTGGCATGACGAATACATTTACTTACAAGAATTTCGACCTCTCTGTTATGATGTACGGACGCTTCGATTATATGGTAGATACCGGCGGTGAATGGCAGGGTGGACGTTATATGCAGCGTAAGATAAATTATTATAACGAAAACAACAAGAATGCAGAATATCAGAAACCTATTTACAATATTGGCGGTGGAGACCCTTATTATCGTATTGTAGGTTATAAGAACGGTTCATTTCTGAAAGTACGTAACATATCTTTGGGTTACACTTTCCCGCAGACGCTCATCAAAAAGTGGAATTTATCTAATTTAAAGGTTTATGTACAAGCCAAGAATCCGGACGAATTTTCTCTAATATTGATTTCTTGGAATTGGATGCTTCGCAAGCGTTTACTTCTACTTGGAACCGTGGATTCACAATTGGTTGAATGTTGGATTTTAAATGTCATTAAAAGTATTATGATTATGAAACTACATAAAAAAATAACATTTGGCTTGTTGGCCTTGACTTTGGTAGGTCCGATGACTTCTTGCAGTGATTTTCTGGATGAGGAGTTGACTACTCAGCAGAATACAGATTTCTTCGATACTCAAGAAGGTATCGACCGTTTGGAAGTTAGCCTTTACTATAATTTACGTTTCCATTTTGCAAAAGAGTGGGCATGTGCCACTACTAACTATGGTACGGATGAGTTTCGTGTAGGTGGCGACGGTTCTAATGCTTCCTGGAATAATTATGATGGAAACTTCCAGTCATCGATTGTCAGCAACTCTACCAATATGTATGAAGTTTGGGATGGCATGTATATCGGTATCAACAATGCCAATCTGCTATTGAGTAAGGTTACTCCGGATAGTTACAAAGCAGACAATAAGAATAACTTATATGGGAGAAGCTTATTTCCTGCGCGGGTTCAATTATCTGAAACTGGTATCTCAGTATGGGGGAGTTCCTTTGAAACTTACTCCGAGCGAAACTCCGGAACGTGAATTTTCTCGCGCTACTGCCGAAGAAACATTGCAACAGGTGATCAGTGACTTAAAAGACGCTTATAAGTATCTGCCCGAAAACAGCTCCCATGACAGGAAAGATGACGAAAGATGCAGCAGCGCATTTTCTTGCCAAAGCATATTTGTTGCGTGCCAGTGAGATAAATGATGATTGGAACAGCGCAACGAAAGAGGATGATTTGAAAGAAGCATTACGTTTGGCGCAAGAGGTTATATCTCATCGTAGTTTAGCTCCGAATTATGCAGATTTGTGGAATTATACTGAGCCGAACGGTGCAAATGAGCAACTGGATGAAATAATTTTGGCAGCTCAGTTCTCTTCTGACAAAGCAACGGAAGGAGCTAATGGTAATCAGTGTCATCTCTATTATGTTTCCGTATACAAAGATTTGCCGCAAATGCAACGTGATATTGCCGGTGAACGCGAGTATCAACGTCTTAGAACCACTTATTATATGTACAATGTGTATGATATGGTCGATGACTCTCGTTTCTGGAAAAGTTTTAAAACGAAATATGCGGTGAACAATCCGCAAAAAGGTTCCGGATACGCACACGGTGATTTGGGTATCATGTATGTAATTAACCGTCCCGGTGACACTCGTTTTGATGCTGTACAGCTTAACAATCAGGTGACTTATGACAAGACGGGGAAAACAATTCCGACAGTGTTTGTAGCTTATCCGAAAGACCGCAACGGAGAAGATGATGAGGCTTTATATGATTATACTAATCGTTATTGTACGTTGAATAAGTATATTGACGGTTCCCGTGAATCGAGAGACAGTCGTGTCGGTTTCCGCGACGGTATTCTTGCTCGTTTGGGTGAAACCTATTTGATTGCAGCCGAAGTGTTGATTCGTCAAGGTAAGTATCCTGATGCTTTAGGCTATATCAATGATCTTCGCGCACGTGCCGCTTATAAAGCAGGAGAAGACCGTTCTGCATATTGCGATGGTGGTGCTGCCTATAATGATAAAGCGTTGGGATATAAGGATGACGGTGTGAATTCTTATTTTGCAGAGAATTCTTATTATGAGTCCAACAATATCGACAGAAACATTAAGTCTGCTACAGACTTAAAGATTACGGATATTCACAACTTGCCGACGAAGATGAGTATTATCAGTAAATTGGGGTATAGTACGGATTATGACCGTATGCTGTGTCTGTTACTGAACGAACGTTCTCGTGAACTTTGCGGTGAATTTCATCGTTGGCAGGATTTATCAAGAACGTTGACTTTGGTCGAACGCGCCAAAGCATTTAATCCGGATGCTGCACCCAATATTCAGGAACGTCATAATTTGCGTCCTATTCCGCAAACCTATCTGGATGCTATCCAAAAGGACGGTCATGCGTTGACTCCTGAAGAAAAGAAAGCGGAACAGAATCCCGGATATTAATCGGCATCCATTATAAGTTTATAATACAGTGAAGAGAAGAAGGCTCTCTGCCAATTGGGGTAGAGAGCCTTCTCTTTGTGTTTCTTTCCGGTAAAATAAACAATCGAAGATTGACGGGGTTATACTCCGCTGAATGCGCTGAAACCGCCGTCGATAGGAAGCAATGCGCCTGTAACGAAGCTGGCGGCATCGCTGCACAGGAACTGTACGGCGCCGTTCAATTCGTTGATGTCGCCGAAGCGTTTCATCGGGGTTTTGGCCAATACTTTCTTGCTGCGGTCGGTCAGTGAGCCGTCGGGGTTGATGAGTACGGCGCGGTTCTGGTCGCCGATGAAGAAGCCCGGGGCGATGGCATTGACGCGGATACCGTCTCCGTATTTCAGTGCCAGTTCGCTTGCCAGCCATTGGGTAAAGTTGGCAACGGCTGTCTTGGCTGCCGAATAGCCCGGAACGCGGGTGATGGCGCTGTAAGCTGCCATGGAAGATACGTTGACGATGCAGCCCTTACCTTGCTTAGCCATCACTTTGCTGAACACTAAAGACGGGTAAACGGTTCCGTTCATGTTCAGATTGGTCACTTTCTCCCAGCAGGAGATGTCCATGTCGTAGAAGTGCTGGTCGGGAGCCAGAGTTGCGCCCGGCATATTGCCGCCGGCAATGTTGAGCAGAATGTCGATACGTCCCCACTTGGCAACGATGTCATCGGCAAGTTTCTCAAGACTGGCGATGTCCAGCACGTTACCGACGATACCGATTACATCTTCACCATAGGTTTTCAGTTCCTCTACACGCTTGTCCAGTTGTTCCTGACGGATGTCTACCGCTACGACTTTAGCGCCTTGTTGCATAAAACACTTGGCAATGCTGCCACCCAATACACCACCTGCACCGGTGATGACCGCTACTTTACCTGCAATACTGAATTGTTCGTTCATAATCTCCTTATTTAATTATTAGTTTTTAATTGTTTATTTCGTCTTGCACCACTGCCATCATTCCTTCTACCTGTGCCAATGCCAGCATACGACCGTGGAATGAATATCCGGGGTTATATCCCTTGTCTTCGTCACCCAGCATCATCCGTCCGTGGTCTACACGCATAGGCAGTCCCGGATTTTCTTTCTCAAAGATGCGGATGAGGTCAATCAGATGTCCGCGTCCGGTCAGGTGCGAGCTCTCTATAAAGTTGCCTCCGGGCATGGCGGCCGTGCTGCGCAGGTGGACAAAGTGAGTACGTTTAGCGAATTTCTTTGCCAATTCACGGGTATCGTTATGCTCGCCTGCACTGAGGGAACCGGCGCAGAAGCAGTCCGTTATGCGGGTTATCCACTGCATTCAGGAACCAGGCGATGTCTGCTTCGTTGGTGACAATACGCGGTAAACCTAATACCTGGAACGGAGGATCATCGGGATGCACACACATATTCACACCATATTCTTCGCAGACGGGCATGATGGCGGAAAGGAAATAACGCATGTTTTCGCGTAGCATATCACGGTCGATACCTTTATAGAGTGCCAACAGCTTCTTGAAGATGTTCACCGGATTCTTATCTCCTTCTTTGATATTTCCGTTACGAAGCTTGCGTCTTACGATGATTGTGTCGATGAGATCATCCTTTCTGCTTCGGTAATGTCTTGTCCAGTTCTGCAACCTTTTGCCAGTTCTTCGGCGGAG
>ENA-OQCX01000703-OQCX01000703.1-human-gut-metagenome-genome-assembly--contig:-NODE-703-length-17030-cov-3.318228_pt1 | contig 17030 bp, 21 predicted proteins | sample MGYA00242762_ERZ504587 | MGnify/ENA primary metagenome ERZ504587 (study PRJEB26092, sample SAMD00036337) | human gut metagenome | host: Homo sapiens | study: EMG produced TPA metagenomics assembly of... | reverse complement strand
ATTAAGAAGCTGGATGCGATGCGTATAATTTGTGAAGAAACTGGATACAAAGTGTATAATGGAGCTTATGAAGTACCTGTGCGGCTGTATTTTCCGAGTGAGGAAGCTATGAGCGGAGAGCCTGTGGATGGAGAAAAAATATCCGGTTCTGCTCTTTTTCATGGCGGCGGCTGGGTGACGGAAGTGTGGAGAATTATGACCGCGTATGCAGCAGGATGGCGCAGTCTACAGGGCATATCGTGATGTCTGTGGAGTATCGTCTTGCACCGGAATATCATTTCCCGGTTCCGCTGGAGGACTGTTATGCGGCGGCGAAAGCACTTTATACAGGCAGACTGATCCTTCCGGCTGATCCGGACAGAATCACGATCATTGGAGACAGCGCAGGAGGAAATCTTGCGGCGGCGGTCTGCCTTCTTGCAAGAGAACGAGGAGAGTTCATGCCACGGAAACAGATCCTGATCTATCCAGCATTGAACAACTGTTATACAGAAGAATCCCCCTATAGATCCGTGCAGGAAAATGGCGAAGGCTATCTCCTCACAGCAGTCAAAATGGAAGATTATCTCAAATTATATGAGAGCAGTCCAGATGACAGACAGAACCCATATTTCGCACCGATCCTCGAAAAAGACCTCTCCCATATGCCGGATACGTTGATCCTTACCGCAGAGTTTGATCCCCTGCGGGACGAAGGAGAAGCATACGGTAAACGCCTGGAAGAAGCGGGAAATTATGTGGAAGTGCACAGGATCCCGGAAGCACTTCACGGCTATTTTGCACTGGGGATCCGGTTCCTTCATGTGCAGGAAAGCTTTGAGATCATGAATAAGTTTTTGGAGAAAGAAGCGGATAAAACGTGGAAACAGGATATTCAAAATGGAGAAAATTAGATAACGCGGCACTGGCTTTTCCGCTGGTGACGGGGAAGAATGACAGCAGGGTTTTCCGGTTTTACTGCCAGCTGAAAGAAGAGGTAGATCCGGATATTCTGCAGAAAGCACTGGACCAGACAATGGAGAAATATCCACTGTTCCAGGCGGTGCTCCGCAAGGGTTTGTTCTGGTTTTATCTGGAGCGAAGAGACATCCGGGCAGTCGTAAAACCGGAGAAAAAACCACCGTGCAGCCAGCTCTATATACCGGATCAGAAGTCGCTTCTGTTTCGCGTGAGCTACCACAGAAACCGGATCAATTTCGAGGTTTATCATGCACTGACAGACGGAACAGGAGCGATGAATTTCGTTACAGAACTGGTTCAGGATTACTTGATCCTGGCACATCCTGAAGATAAACTTCCATGGATCGAACTGGCAGATGAGGCGACTCCCGGCGAGCAGGAAGAGGACAGTTTTTCACAGTATTATTCGTCAAAAATCCCAAAAAACAAAGAGAAAAAACCACCGGCAGTGCAGCTGAAAGGAGAGAAACTGATTCACTCCGATATGCAGATCACGGAAGTCATTTTTTCGGTGAAAGAGATTCTGGCAAAAGCCCGTTCTTATAGTGTGTCGATCACGATATTTCTGACTGCACTTCTGCTTCGCGCGATTCATGAGGATATCCCGAAGAACCAGCAGAAGCGCCCGATCACACTGATGATCCCGGTCAATCTGCGTAATTATTTTCCATCACAGTCAATGGGAAATTTCTTTGGCTGGATCGAAGTAGGCTATAAATTTGAGGAAAGTACAACTTTCGAACAGCTTCTGCAATCCGTAAAAGACCAGTTTAAAGAAAAACTTCAGAAAGACAGGATCGCAATGGATATGAACGGTTATGTCCGTCTGGAAAAGAATCCGTTCATACGTGCAGTCCCACTGGAGATCAAACGATATTTCCTCATTGCAGGTGCAAATCTGGGAGGAAGAAGTATTACAGCAGTATATTCCAATATCGGAATTCTCAAATTCCCTCCGGAATATAAGAAATATATTGACAGGTTCGGTATCTTTGCAAGCACGAATTCCCTGCAGGTCTGCTCCTGTTCTTATGAAGATCAGTTTGTGGTAGATTTTACCTCTAAGATACCGGATGACAGGATCCAGAAAAACTTTGTCCGCATGCTGAAAGAAGAGGGGATTTCCTGCAAAGAAGAAAAAAATGAATTCCCGGGATGCGGTGAAAAACAAAAAAAAGAGGACAGAAAAGTGATGCAGACTTTCACATTTTTGTGCCTGGCAGTTGCTGTGATCTGCGGCATGTTCAACTATCTGATGCTCGGAACACTGAACTGGTTCTGGTTCGCGTCAGCAGGCTGTTTCTGTGCATGGCTGGTGGTTCATGTGGCTTATCTGAAGCGAAGAAACATCCTCAAGAATGAAATGTGGCAGCTTCTGATCATAACGGTTTTATGTGTTTTGTGGGATCATTTTACGGGATGGCATGGCTGGTCGATCGACTTCGTATTTCCATTCGGAGCACTGGCAGTCCTGGGTTCGATCCCTGTGATCGCAAAGATCAACCATCTGGAAAGAGAAGAATATCTGTATTATCTGATACAATCCGCAGGTATAGGATGTATTCCTGCAATCCTGACCGCAGTCGGCCTCATTACTTACACCTGGCCGTCTGTATTAAGTGCAGGGATCAGCTTTCTGACGCTGGCAGGTTTGTTTATTTTTCAGAAAAAGGACATGTTGCGTGAATTCAGAAAGAAATTAAGAATATAAAAATTAAAAGGGAAAGAAAAATATGGGACAGGAAAAAGCGTTACCATGGAAAAACTGGGAAGTAGTTAAGCTTATCGGAAAAGGAACGTATGGAGATGTCTATGAAATCCGGAAAGAGAATACCCAATATGCTGCCAGAGCGGCATTGAAAGTAATTCACGTATCGCTTGATGAGCAGAAAAGGCGAGAACTGGAATCCGAAAGGATTTCACTGGCATCGTATTTACAGGAAACGCAGGCGAATATTACTTCAGAGATTAATATTATGGAATCTTTGAAAAGTGCATCACATATTGTGGCGATTGAGGATTCTGAAATTCAGGAAGAACCTGATGGGTGGACTCTTTTTATAAGGATGGAACTTCTTAAAAGTCTGGTGCAGCTTCGAAGCGAAAGAAACCTTACAATGAAAGAAATCCTGAAACTGGGACTTGATCTGTGCGATGGGCTGCAGGCATGCAGGAAAAAAGGTGTTATACACAGAGATATCAAACCAGCCAATATTTTTATTTCAGAGTTTGGGGAGTATAAATTAGGCGATTTCGGAATTTCCAAACAGTTGGAACATACGATGTCAGGGTCTACGCGGGCAGGAACTGAAAGCTATATGGCTCCGGAAGTTTTTTACGGAAAAGTGTATGATGCTACGGTAGATCTTTACTCTCTGGGGATTGTTTTATACCAGCTTGCAAATAAGGGAAAGTTGCCGTTTGTGCCACCGGATCGGGAAGTTGTGTCATACAGTGATGTGACAAAGGCAAAGCAGAGACGTCTAAAAGGAGAGATACTTCCAGACCCGGCAATGGGAGGCCATGTACTTGGCGATATTCTGCGGAAGGCATGTGCAGTTAATCCGAGAGATCGATACCAGAGTCCGCAGGAAATGTATGAAGAACTAGAAAAGCTTTTACAAAGCTATGACCAGAACCAGAAAGACCAGGAAACAGCAAAAGTTTCAGAAAAAGAAAGAGCAGAAGAAGACATTCATTTTTTCTCCGGATTGGAAGATGATTTGGAGAAAACAGAAGCAGAGAAAACAGAATCAGTGAAACCGGAACGGGTGATAGTACAGCCGGTGGAACCGGAGAATAAAACCCCGAAAACTCCAAAGAAATCCTCCAAAATGCCAGCGATAATCGGCATTCTGTGTATTGCGGGAATTGCAATTGCTGCATTTGGCTATATGAGAATGGGAAATTTACAGAAAATCGAATCGAAAGAGAATCAGGAAGTATCGGCAACTGCCATTCCGACAATAAGTGCAGCACCAACGGAAGCTCCGATAGAAACTCCAACAGAAGCCCCTGTTCCGACAGTTGAAATCTCCCCAACAGAAGCTGCATTGGAGGAAAATACAGAAGAAACGGATTGGTTCAACGATTTTGACAACAGAGATTCGGAAGAGACAGATTGGTTTGATGACTGGAACTATGACGAGAATGGAAATAAGGTAAATTAAAAATATCCACTTTACAATAAGGAGAAAAACAATGTTAGAATGTGATTATGAAGTAAAACAGATCGATGGAGACTATGCACATCTGCAGAGGATTGACAGACCAGAGGAGGAACTTAAGCTGGTGGCGAGGGCGCTTCTGCCGATGGAGATTTATGAGGGATGTATCCTTCATTATGAGATGATGCAGTACTCTATGAAATAGATCCGGGAGATACGAGTAAGATGGAACAGTATTACTACAACTACATGGATAAACAGAAGCAGGCGGCGTATCATGCCATGCTGCAGGGAATCCGCGGACTGGCGGATGAATTTCAGATTCCGGCACTGGATGCAGATGCTCTATATGATGTATTTTTTCAGCTGAGGCTGGATCATCCGGAGATTTTCTGGGCAACCGGATACAAGTACCGCTACTACAAAGACTCACCGAATATCATCTTTATCCCGGAATATCTCTTCGAAAAAAGTAAGATCAAAGAACACCAGAAGCAATGACCGCACGGGTAGACAAGCTCGTGCGGCCTGCCAAAAACCTGTCCGAATGGGAAAAGGAAAAATATGTCCACGATTTTATCTGCGAAAACATCCGCTACGATAAACTCAAGAAACCATATTCTCACGAGATCATAGGACCGCTCGGACAGGGAGTGGGTGTCTGTGAGGGAATCGCCAAGGCGGTCAAAGTCCTTCTCGATGAGCTTGGTGTCTGGTGCGTCATCGCAATCTGCGGAAACAATCCGGATAAGGGGATTAAATACCGCCACACCTGGAATATCGTCAAGTCGGCGGCGTATATTATCATCTGGATGCGACTTTTGACAACGCCCTTGGAAAGAGCGACCAGGTGCAGGATATCCGCTACGATTACTTTAATCTTGACGATAAGAGTATTTTCCGGGATCATGAGCCTCTGATCGCACCGGCACCACACTGCACAGATCACGAACATTTTTACTACAAAGAAAAGAAACTTTCCTTTACGAAGCAGGAAGATGTCTACAAGCGCTCCCTGCAGGCTGCAAAGAAAGGCAAAACACTCACCTTCCACTGGCGTGGCGGCTATCTTACCAGAGAAGTACTGAAGGAACTTCTCGACCTGATCCGCAAAGCGGGAGAAGAAAGAAAAAAGACATCAGTTGTAAATGTCAACTGGCCGCAGGCAGTCCTGAGCCTCCATTACATAGAAGAACAGGCACAGGAATGCATCACAATGGAAGATGCAAATGAGGGAGAAAAAGAATAATTTTTTAATAAGGGGAAATTACTATGCTGGAAACATTTCAGGTTTTACATATTGAAGAACCGGATTTCGGCTGTGAAGGGTGGCCGGATGGATTTGAGATCAAAGACAAAGTACTTCTCAAAAGCAATCTCACAGGAGAAGAAAAGATCATCCACGAAAAAGATGCCAGACTGTATGAGCTGGACATCAACGAGGGCGACGAAGTGTTCCTGATCGAAGGCGAACTGAGGAAACTGCGGTAGGAGCTTAGGTCTTGTTCATGGGATAAATAGGAAAAGGATGAGGAGATTGCTGAAGCGATTCAAAACAGAGATCAATCCTACAGAAGAGCAGAAGATTAAAATACATAAGACAATCGGCACATGCAGATACATTTATAAACAATGGAGTGAGGATTATGAGCATTGAATTAAAAATCCTGGATTTTATCCAGACACTGCATACACCGGTGCTGGATAAGATCATGGTCGGGATCACCAGACTTGGAGATGCCGGAATTATCTGGATCATTTTGACGGCGATCTTTCTGGTGATACCGAAAACAAGGCGGGCCGGCGGCGTAATGCTGGCGGCACTGGTTGTACAGACGATACTGTGCAATGTGATTCTCAAAAATCTGTTTGCGAGGACAAGACCGTATGATGTAAATACGACGTTCAGCTTCTGGTTCCGAAGCTTCACGATTTTTCTTTCCCGTCGGGTCACACATCAGCATCGTTTACAACAGTGGGCGCATTGTATTTTGCAAAAAATAAAGCCTGGAAACCGGCGCTGGTACTTGCCTGCCTGATCGCAGTCTCAAGACTTTATTTATATGTACATTATCCTACAGATGTACTGGGAGGAATCCTTCTCGGAATTTTGTCAGGATATATAGGATACAAAATTATGGAAAAACTGAGAAACAGATAAAATAAATATAGAGGAAAAACCATGCAGAAAATCAGAGAAGCGATCAGTTTTTATGGACGAGTCCAGGGTGTTGGATTCCGGTATAAATTAGGATACCTGGCACAGATGTACAGTGTGACCGGATGGGCGAGAAACGAATATGACGGTTCTGTTTCGACAGAATTGCAGGGCCTTGAAGAAGATATTGACAAGATCATTCAGGCACTTTACAATGACCGTTATATAGAGATCGATGATATCCGAAGGCGAAGGATTTCTCTGGATGAGGATGAGCGGCGATTCGGAATCCGCTACTGAAGGGAGATGCACAAATGGAAGAATTATATCAGGCAATTGAGGAAAAGATCAAGTCATCAGGTTATCCGAGGGAAATTTCCGGTGAAGCAGTCTACGAGGACATCTGTGACCAGATTGACGGCAAAGAAAACGGCACTTATGTATTACTGTCCAAGTTTGAGGATGATGTGATCTTTGAGTATCATATCACAGTTATGGATCATGAATTTAATCTTGGAATCCTTACAATGAGACTTCCAGAGGGAGTTTACGCAGTAAACTTTGATGAGGATTAATAAGGATTGATTAGCAGAGAGCGGGCAGAGACCTGCTCTTTTTGCAGATAAAATGAATAAAGAGGGGGGATTGTTTATGTGGATCTTATTCGCAGTAGGATCTTCTTTTTTTGCGGGAATCACAGCGATTCTCGCAAAGTGTGGAATTCAGAAAACAGATTCAGATGTGGCGACAGCAGTGAGAACGATCGTAGTTCTTCTGTTCTCATGGCTGATGGTGCTGGTCACGGGGACTTTTTCTGGAATCCACAATATCAGCAGAGAGACGCTGCTGTTTCTCGTTTTGTCCGGACTGGCGACGGGAGCATCGTGGCTGTGCTATTTTCATGCGCTCCAGAAAGGCGATGTCAACAAGGTTGTGCCAATCGATAAATCCAGTACGATACTGACGATCTTCCTGGCGTTGATCTTTCTCCATGAGGGACTGACATGGGCGAAGCTTGGCTGTGTCTGTCTGATCGCGATCGGTACTTATATGATGATCTCCAGAAAGAAAGTTATAGAAGATACAAAGAAAAAAGACAGCAGTTGGTTTATTTATGCAGTGCTTTCAGCAGTCTTTGCGAGCCTGACAGCGATTCTTGGAAAGGTTGGAATTTCAGGGATTGACTCAAACCTGGGAACCGCGATCCGTACAACAGTTGTGCTTCTGATGGCATGGCTGATGGTTTTTGTCCAGGGTAAGCAGAAGGAAGTAAAAGAGATTGAGAAAAAAGAGCTTCTTTTTATCGGACTTTCAGGTATCGCGACAGGAGCTTCCTGGCTCTGTTATTATCGTGCTCTGCAGGAAGGACCTGCAAGTGTTGTCGTGCCGATCGATAAACTCAGTATTCTCGCGACGATTGCTTTTTCCTGGATCGTTTTCCACGAAAAACTGACGCGCAAATCTGCGGTGGGAGTTGTACTGATCACTGTCGGAACGGTACTTATGACGATGGCGTAAAATCATCAGAGTCATTGTGAATGGGATGGATGGCAGGGCGATAGAAATTTCCTATAACATTATAACAAAATAGAGATACCCATTTACAGGATAAAGATGGTAAGATAAAGAAAAACGAAAGAGCAGGAGTTGAAATACAATGGGACATTTTTATTTTGTGAGACATGGACAGACAGTCTGGAATGTAGAGAATAAGATCTGCGGAGCGACAGATATCGCGCTGACAGAGAAGGGACATCAGCAGGCGATCGAGACAGGACATGAGATTCTGCGACAGGGGATCCAGGCAGATGAGATCCTTTATTCTCCGTTGATGCGTGCAGCAGATACAGCAAAACATATTTCTGAGATCACCGGAATCCCGGCGCGTGTAGAGCCGAGACTGATCGAGCAGAATTTCGGAAAATACGAATCCACTGCCCGCAACGGAGAGGAATTCCAGAAAGCAAAGCAGCAGTTCATTACCAGATACGACGGTGGAGAATCCATGCTGCATCTGGCACAGAGGATCTACAATCTCCTCGACGAGATCAAAGAAGAATCCGATCACAAAACCTATATCCTCGTGGCACACAACGGGATTTCCAGGGTGATCCAGTCCTATTTCTACGAGATGACAAACGAAGAATACGCGACATTCGGAGTGAAAAACTGCGAAGTCAGAAGATTTGATTTTGAGTGATAAATGAAACAAAAATACAGGCAGGAAATTCGCATAACAGCGCAAAATTCCTGCCTGTTTTTATGTTGTAGTGCGGAATGCAGTATGCTATAATACACACTAGTATACTAGGTTAAAAGGAGCGTTTAGCAATGAATATCCATGATAAATATAAAGTATTACAGCAGAATCTGAAAGCAATGGGAAGTGTTGCAGTTGCTTTTTCAAGCGGTGTGGATTCTACTTTCCTGCTGAAAGCAGCGCTGGAAGCTCTTGGAGGAGAGAATGTGATCGCAGTTACCGCAAGTTCCTGTTCTTTCCCGGAGAGAGAACTGAAGGAAGCGAAAGAGTTCTGTGAGAAAAACGGCGTGCGTCATATCGTCTGTAAATCTGAGGAGCTGGATATCGACGGTTTCCGCCAGAATCCGAAGAACCGCTGCTATCTCTGCAAGCATGAACTCTTTGAGAAAATCTGGGAGATTGCCCGTGAAAATGGCATGAATGCAGTTGCTGAGGGTTCCAATATGGACGACAATGGCGACTACCGTCCAGGTCTGATCGCGGTCAAGGAACTTGGCGTCAGCAGCCCGCTTCGTCAGGCAGAACTTTATAAAGAAGAAATCCGCGAACTTTCCAAAGAAATGGGACTTCCGACCTGGGACAAACAGTCCTTTGCCTGTCTTTCCTCACGTTTTGTCTACGGTGAGACCATCAGTGAGAAAAAACTCGGCATGGTAGACAAGGCAGAGCAGCTTCTTCTGGACATGGGATTCCATCAGGTGCGCGTCCGCATCCACGGAAACATCGCCAGAATCGAAGTCCTTCCAGACGAGATCACCAAAATTGTCGAGGAAGGCAACAGAACAAAAATTGCAAACCAGCTCAAAGAGTATGGTTTTGACTATGTAACTCTCGATCTTCTGGGCTACCGTACCGGAAGTATGAATGAAACACTGGATGAAAAAGAAAAGGAGATATAAATGTTAAATCAGTTTTCCAGAACAGAACTGTTATTTGGTAAAGAAGCCATGGAGAAACTGGCGGACTCCAGAGTTGCCGTTTTTGGAATCGGTGGAGTCGGCGGTTATACCGTAGAGGCACTTGTGCGAAGTGGAGTTGGTAAACTTGATCTGATCGATGATGACAAAGTCTGCCTCACCAACTTGAACCGTCAGATCATCGCCACCAGAAGCACTGTCGGCAAATACAAAGTCGATGTTATGAAAGACCGCATCCTCGACATCAACCCAAAGGCAGAAGTTAATGTCCACAAATGCTTCTACCTTCCAGAAACCAAGGATGAGTTTGACTTTTCCCAATATGATTATGTTGTAGATGCAGTAGATACCGTAACTGCAAAGATCCAGCTCGTCATGGAAGCCAAAGAAGCCGGCGTTCCGATCATCAGCAGTATGGGAGCCGGAAACAAACTCGACCCGACTGCTTTTCAGGTAGCAGACATCTACAAAACATCCGTCTGCCCTCTGGCAAAAGTTATGCGTCGTGAACTCAAAAAACGTGGAATTAAGAAGCTCAAAGTGGTATACTCTCAGGAGAAGCCAATCCGCCCGATTGAGGACATGTCTATCAGCTGCCGTACACACTGCATCTGCCCTCCGGGCGCAGCACATAAATGCACAGAGCGTCGTGATATTCCAGGTTCCACAGCCTTTGTTCCGTCCGTAGTCGGACTGATCATCGCAGGAGAAGTGATCAAAGACCTGGCAGGGAAAAACTAAAAAAGGATTTGATGATAAGATAAAATCATCATATGGAACGTATTTCAGACAGAGGAGGGGCAGTACATGAAAAGAAAAGCAGCAGCACTTGCATTGACAGTTGCGATGACAATGGCAGTCAGCGGAAGCGTTTATGCAGAACCGAAGTCAACAGAAGTAGAGCCAGGTATCACTGGAAATCCTGAGGAGTCAGAAGCGAGATCTTCTGTGGCGGATGGCTGTGAGACAGGGAAGCATTCATGGACGGAATGGACAGTAACGATCCCGGCAGACTGTGTAACTGAGGGTCAGCAGACACGGAGCTGTGAGGAGTGTGGAATATCAGAAACAGCGTCCATACCAAAAACAAAGGAACATGATCTGAAAGAAATCTCACGTCAGGAAGCCACCGACGATAAGGATGGTTTTATCATCTATGCGTGCAAGAGGAATGGTTGCGATTATCAGATGAAGGAAGTTATTCCGGCGAAAGCAGCATCTGATCCGGAAGATACAGACGAAAATAAAGATGGCGAAGAGAAAGATCCGGAGAAGGAAAACACTGTGGATTCTGATACAAAGAATGAAAGTAAATCTGAAGAAAATTCCAAAGATGAAACGAAAAATGATGGTATCGGTGGCAGCGATACAAAGGAACTTCCAGACGAAGATATCGACGAAGAATATGCAAGTTTTGCATACGCGACATCTTCAGAAGTAGTAGCAGAATATGACCCGGAAACGGCAGTCAGCACACGCAAAATCACGAATCCGACAGACCCTTCTGACACGGAAGAAGTGGAAGGAAGAGCAGTTTCAGAAGGCATTGTGGATGTCAAAAAAGACTCCGATGGAACATCACAGACCTTGCAATTTCTACTTCTGTTGAGGAGATAAAACATGGATTTTCGTTCAGCAGTGAGAGTAAAACTCTGAATTCCATTGCGATCATCAACAGCAAAGTTCCGGGCGTAAACTGGATCACTTTGACTGCGAAGGAACCGGCATCCGAACTTGGAATCCATCTGAAACAGACAGATGACGGAATGATAATGACGCTCACAGAAAATCAGAAACTGGTCAATATCATCAGGATCACAGAAGCCAAAAAGAAGATCACAATGACCACTTCCACTGGTGGAAGCTGCGAGATCAGTCAGGAGATCCAGAAGTTTACAGTCAGAGATAAGAACAAAAACTTCACGGATATAGATATGAATGAAGTTGTTTTTCATAGAATAGACGGGAAGAATCCGTACATAGAACTGGCTGCACTGAAAGAATTAAAGAAAGAAAAAACATCCCAGGATACGGCAAAGAAGGATGAGAAATACTACTGGATCCAACAGTATGACGATGAATCCCAGACACCTGTCGTGATCACTGTATATGAGAAATAATATTGTTAAATTAATCACAGAATAAGTAAAAAAACAGGTCATTATCCTCATTTTCGAGGATAATGACCTTGGTTTTTTGGTATACAATTCTTAGTATTCGCCAACAACGGTTGCTTTAAGCAGGTTGGTATTACCGGAACGTCCAAGCGGAACACCGACAGTAAGAACAACAACATCGCCTTCTTTGACGTAGCCGTTTTCTTCGGCTGCCTCTGTAGCGTGAAGGAGAAGGATCTCCATGCTGTATTCCTCTTTGGTCAGGAGTGGAGTAACACCCCAAACCAGATTCAGCTGACGCCAGATGCGTTCATCCGGAGTGCATGCAATGATTGGGCATCCTGGACGATATTTGGAAACCATACGTGCAGTATTGCCGGAACGGGTAACTGCGATGATGGCTTTGGCATTCAGGTCGATCGCTGTCATGCAGGTAGCATGAGAGATTGCTGTGGTTACGTTTGTAGCGTGCTCCTTGGTGCGGAAACTGAACTGCTGATTAAAGTCAATGTCAGCTTCTGTACGAACTGCGATTTTGACCATAGTCTTGAGTGCTTCTACAGGATATTTACCTGCAGCAGTTTCACCGGAAAGCATGATCGCACTTGTTCCCTGATAGATCGCATTGGCAACGTCTGTGGTCTCTGCACGTGTCGGACGCGGGTTTTTGATCATGGAATCCAGCATCTGAGTAGCTGTGATAACCTGTTTTCCAGCAGTGTATACTTTGGCAATGATATCCTTCTGGATAACCGGAACATCCTCAAGCGGGATCTCAACACCCATGTCACCACGGGCGATCATGATACCGTCAGCAGCTTCGATGATGCTGTCGATGTTGTCAACACCCTGCTGGTTCTCGATCTTGGCGATGATCTTGATGTCCTGTCCACCGTTTTTCTCAAGGATATCACGGATTTCTTTGACATCGGCTGCTGTTCTGGTGAAAGAAGCGGCAATGAAATCATAGCCTTCTTTGATACCAAACAGGATATCGTCGTGATCCTTAGGGCTGATGAATGGCATGTTTACTTCTACACCAGGAAGGTTGACACCTTTCTTATTGCCGAGAACACCACCGTTTACTACTTTACAGACAATGTCCTGACCTTTGATCTTCTTGACTTCAAGTCCGATCAGACCGTCATCGATCAGAATGCTGTTGCCAGGTTTGACATCCTTATATAATTCTTTATAGGTAACGGAAACGATCTTCTCATTTCCCATGATCTCTTCTGCGGTTAAGGTGAATTCCTGACCTTCCTTCAGAGTAACCTTTTCATTTTCAAATTCGCGGATACGAATTTCAGGACCTTTTGTATCGAGAAGCGCAGCTACCGGTTTACCAAGACGTGTACGAATTTCTTTTAATTTATCAATACGGCCTTTCTGTTCGTCGTGTAAACCATGAGAGAAGTTGAAACGTGCTACGTTCAGACCTTCTTTAACAAGTTCTTCCAGAACACCGTCTTTATCAGTAGACGGACCAAGGGTACAGATAATTTTTGTTTTGCGCATAAATTTCCTCCTACTTTTCTTTACCTAAAAATACACCTTTATTCTAACACATAATTTCTAATGTACAAGTAAAGATTTAGCAAAATAAAACGTTAATTTTATAACATTTTTGCCTCTGAATTATAGAAAAATGCATTAAAAATCGTCGTACCAGGGATTAAAACCTGGTATGACGATTGATGTATTTGGCTTTGTATTTAGAATATACAATTGTCTGATCTTTATACAGTCCATAGTATCCGGAAACGGCATAACTGATGGAGACAGCGATCAGATAATAGGAAACTCCACGGAATCCAAACAGCTCGAATGCGATCAGGATCGAGGTGATCGGGCAGTTGGTAACACCGCAGAAAAGAGCCGTCATGCCTGCGGCTGCACACAAGGATGGAGAAAGCCCGAGAAGTTGTCCCATAAGGCATCCGAAGGTGGCTCCGATGCAGAAAGAAGGGACGATCTCGCCGCCGCGAAAACCAGCACGCATAGTCAGGGCAGTAAGGATTATCTTCCACAAAAAGTCCAGTGGACGAGTCTGATCTTCCTCTACCGCGAGTTCAATAAGGTTGTTTCCGGCACCCATGTAATCAGTCGTATGAAGCAGAAGAGTGATTACAATAATGACTGCACTTGCCGCCACGATGCGGACATATGGATTAGGAAGATACCTGGTATAAAGCCTGCTGACACCCTGAAGAACCATGCAGAAAATGATGCTGACTGCGGCACATGCGACTGCGATGATGACCATTTTGCCGCCTGTTATGACGGACAATTCAGGGATATTTACAACATGAAATGACTCAGGATTGATGCCAAAACCGGCAGCGAATTCCGATGCGATCAGGGATGAGATCACGCAGGGAACAAGTGCTGCATAGTACATAACGCCGACGCTGATAACCTCCATTGCGAATACAGCAGCTGCCATCGGCGTACCAAAAACAGCAGCAAAAGCAGCACTCATGCCGCACATGACCATGACATGACGGTCTTCTTTATCGAGCCGGAACCAGCTTCCAAGCTGATTTCCAATGCTTCCGCCAAGCTGGATCGCAGCACCTTCACGACCTGCAGAACCACCCACAAGGTGGGTAAGGATCGTAGAAACAAAGATCAGTGGAGCAGAGCGAAAAGGCACATCATCCTGAGAGCGGATCGTAGAGAGTACCTGATTCGTACCGCCATCCTCGCGTCCAAATTTCTGATAAAGAAATACGATCATCAGACCGGATACCGGCAGCAGGAAAAAGATCCATGTGTTTTCTGCCCGGTAATTTGTGACAAATTTGAGTGCCCTCGCAAAAAGGCTGCTGATAAAGCCGACGGTCAGGCCGGTCAGTACTGCGAGGACCAGCCATTTGATAAGATTCGTCATATCATAGCGGATGTGTCCGAGATAATAATCCAGATCTTTAGTCTCTTCTGGATTATTTTTGTCCTGTGTGTTGTTCATAAGTTCCCCCCGTAAAGTAAAAAATAATTTATGACATGCAACAAACGTTCCGAAATAGTATGCGGAACCGTCTGATGTTTGAAATATGATGATTATAAATTTGTAAGATTTTATTCCTGTGTAATTCCGGTTACTTCGTATCCGGCATCTTTGATCGTCTGGCGGATCTTGTCCTCATCAACCTTCTCCGGTGCTGTAAAAACGGTTGTGTTGCTTTCGTGAGAAGATACGACCTCCTCTACACCGAATGCTTTCTTAATTGCTTCATTTACGTGTGCTTCGCAGTGTCCGCACATCATTCCCTCAACATTAACTGTAACTTTTACCATAGTTTTTTGCTCCTTTTCTTTTATATTATAATCATTTTTTACCTCAATGGAAGTAGCTTGTTTGATTTTTTTGTCCTTTTTTGTGTCGTGGATCTTAAACAGGTTCAAACGCAGGGCGTTGGTGACAACGCAGAAGCTGGAAAGGCTCATTGCGGCGGCACCGAACATCGGATTCAGTGTCCATCCGAAGATCGGGATCCATACACCAGCAGCCAGCGGAATGCCGATCACATTGTAGAAAAATGCCCAGAAAAGATTTTCGTGGATATTTTTCAATGTGGCACGGCTGAGACGGACAGCGGCAGGAACATCGCTTAAACGGCTCTTCATCAGAACGACATCAGCTGCGTCGATCGCAATGTCTGTTCCGGCACCGATCGCGATTCCGATATCTGCGCGTGTGAGGCAGGAGCATCGTTGATACCGTCGCCGACCATGGCAACTTTGCCCTGTTCTTTGAGGGAACGGATCACGCTTTCCTTGCCGTCAGGGAGAACGCCTGCGATGACATCGTCCACGCCTGCCTGGGCACCGATCGCTCTTGCGGTACGCTCATTGTCACCGGTCAGCATGACAACACGGATTCCCATATTCTGGAGTTCTTTGACTGCCTGCGGGCTGTCTTCTTTGATGACGTCAGCGACAGCGATGATGCCGGCCAGCTTGCCATTGCGGGCAAAAAGGAGGGGAGTTTTTCCTTCTTCTGCAAGCTTTTCTGCCTTCTGGGAGAGTGCGGCAGGAACGCTTACCTGGCTGCTGATAAATTTCATGCTTCCACCGATCAGAGTTTCATTATCAAGCACAGCAGAAAGTCCATTTCCCGGAAGAGCGTGGAAATCGGTGACTTCCGGTGCTGTGAGATGAAGGCTTTCGGCGTGGCCAAGGATCGCTTTGGCAAGAGGATGCTCGCTCTTTTTTTCCAGGCAAATGCCATGGTGAGGAGTTCCTGTTCAGAAATCCCATCTGCCGGGAGCAGATCTGTCACTTCCGGCTGACCACTGGTGATCGTACCGGTTTTGTCCAGGGCAACGATCTGGACTTTGCCTGCTTCTTCAAGAGAAACAGCGGTTTTGAACAGGATACCGTTCTTGGCACCCATTCCGTTGCCGACCATGATCGCTACCGGAGTGGCAAGTCCGAGCGCGCATGGACAACTGATAACGAGAACGGAAATTCCGCGGGCAAGTGCATAGCCGAATTCATGTCCGGTCAGAAGCCAGACAAGTGTGGTGAGAATCGCGATCGTGATGACTGCCGGCACAAAGACACCGGAAACACGGTCTGCGATCTTGGCGATCGGAGCTTGGTAGCTGCTGCGTCACTCACCATTTTGATGATCTGGGAGAGGGTGGTATCCTCGCCGACGCGGGTTGCTTCGCATTTGATAAATCCAGACTGGTTGACAGTAGCGGCAGAGACAAGATCTCCGGCGGCCTTGTCGACCGGGATACTTTCGCCTGTAAGGCAGATTCATTGACAGCACTGGTTCCCTCGACGATCACACCGTCAACCGGGATGTTTTCTCCTGGGCGGACCACAAAGATGTCTCCCTTGTGGACCTGCTCGATCGGAACGGTAGTTTCCTGACCGTCGCGGAGAACGACAGCGGTCTTTGGCGCGAGTTTCATGAGGCTCTTGAGAGCGTCAGTGGTTTTTCCCTTGGAACGGGCTTCAAGCATTTTGCCAACAGTGATCAGAGTCAGGATCATTGCCGCGGATTCGAAGTAAAAATCCATCATGTAGTTCATGACAGCGGCAGAATCGCCGTCGACCTGAGCTCTTGTCATGGCGAAGAGTGCGTAGACACTCCATACAAAAGATGCCATGGAACCGAGGGCAACGAGTGTATCCATGTTCGGGGCACGATGCCACAGGCTCTTGAATCCGCTGATGAAAAATTTCTGGTTGATGACCATGATGATTCCGGCAAGCAAAAGCTGCACAAGACCCATTGCGATATGGTTGTCATTAAACCATGCAGCAGTGGCCAGCCCCACATCATATGTCCCATGGAGAAGTACATCAGCACGAGCAAAAATCCGACGGAAGCGATCAGACGACGCTTGAGGATCGGTGTCTCGTGATCCTCGAGGCTTCTTCGGCTTCAGATATGGAAACCTGTTCCTTATTGGCTCCCTTGAGGGATGCGCC
>ENA-OQCX01000702-OQCX01000702.1-human-gut-metagenome-genome-assembly--contig:-NODE-702-length-17043-cov-4.550603_pt1 | contig 17043 bp, 12 predicted proteins | sample MGYA00242762_ERZ504587 | MGnify/ENA primary metagenome ERZ504587 (study PRJEB26092, sample SAMD00036337) | human gut metagenome | host: Homo sapiens | study: EMG produced TPA metagenomics assembly of... | reverse complement strand
GGAAGAAATACTTCTTTTGATTATGAAGAGGACGAGGACGATGAGGAGGAAGATACAATTCGTGAGGATGATGAAGAATTAGAAGAATATGAAATGGAAGGTGAAGTAGAAGACGAAGAATCAGAGGAATAACTTTGTTTCACTTAATTACAGCGACAGGTGCAGAAAGGAGATTGAAAATTGCAGCTTGTAATTGCGGAAAAACCCAGCGTAGCCAGAAACATTGCGAAGGTGCTTCATGCCACAAACGTAAAAGATGGCTACCTGGAAGGAAAAGAATATCTGGTTTCCTGGTGTATTGGGCATTTGATTGAACTGGCCAGTGCAGATCAGTACCGGGATGACTGGAAAGCATGGAAATATGAAACACTTCCCATGATCCCGGAGAATTGGAAATATCAGATTAAAGAAAGTACCAAAGGGCAGTTTCGGGTTTTAAAGGAACTGCTTCACAGAGCAGATATCACAGAAGTTATATGTGCAACAGATGCAGGAAGAGAAGGGGAGTTGATTTTCCGTCTGGTATATAACCAGGCAGAATGTAAACTTCCCTTTAAAAGACTGTGGATTTCTTCCATGGAGGAAAAAGCAAATTCTGGAAGGATTTCAGCAGCTGAAAGATGGACATGAATATGATGAGCTTTATTATTCTGCAGTGGCGCGAAGTGAAGCAGACTGGCTGGTAGGAATTAATGCCACCAGACTGTTTACGGTACTGTATCACCATCGGTTGATTGTAGGTCGGGTGCAGACACCTACACTTGCAATGCTGGTGGAACGGGAAAAGAGCATCGAGAACTTCCAGAAAGAGAAGTATTATCTGGTTCATCTTCTGATGGATGGATTGGATGCTGTAAGCAACCGGATAAAAGAGAAAAGTGCTGCCGTTCAGATGATGGAGGATATGAAGGATGAAACTGCACAGATTCTTTCAGTAAAGAAAGAGAAGAAAAAGGTACAGCCGCCGAAATTATATGATCTGACCACATTACAGAGGGAAGCAAATCGTCTTCTTGGATTTACGGCACAGCAAACCTTGGACTATACCCAAAGCCTTTATGAGAAGAAACTGGTGACGTATCCAAGGACGGATAGCCAATATCTTACAGATGATATGGAAGAAAATGCGTTTTTGGTTATTGATGCGGTAAATAGAGTATTTCCAGAAATATCAATGAAGGGTTCGGAACCAGAGATAAAAAGACTTTTAAACAGCAAAAAGGTATCAGATCATCATGCAATTATACCAACGGTAGAAATTGCAAACACGGATTTAAAAGCACTTCCGGGTGGAGAAAAAGAAATTCTTATGCTGATTGCATCAAAGTTATTATGTGCATCGGAACAGGAATACATATATGAGAGTATTAAGACTGAAATTTCCTGTCATGGAGAACTGTTTACTGCATCTGGAAAGAATGTTCTCCAATATGGATGGAAAGAAGTGGAAGAACGGTTCTTTAAATCATATGGGAAAAATGCAGAAAAGCCAGAAGAGGAGGAAAGTGATTTTCCAGATATAAAAATAGGACAGGTATTTGAATGTGTTGTTGTAAAATTTAGTGAACATTTTACAGCACCGCCGAAACATTATACGGAGGATACGCTCCTTAGTGCCATGGAACACGCTGGAAGTTCGGATACGATAGAAGACGCAGAGAGAAAAGGGCTTGGAACTCCGGCTACCAGGGCAGCGATTATTGAAAAACTGATTGAGAAAGGCTTTATTGAGCGTAAAAAGAAGCAGATATTACCTACAGCAGATGGAAGAAATCTGATCAGGATTCTTCCGGAAATGATCAAATCACCAAAACTTACAGCAGAATGGGAAAATGATCTGACACTGATTTCCAGAGGCCAGAAAAATGTAGAAGAATTTCTCTTCGAAATTGAAAAAATGGTTACCAAATTGGTAAGTGATAATGGACAGCCAGTGGAAGAATACCAGAAACTATTTTCAGATGGTCGGAAAGAAATTGGAAAATGCCCAAGATGCGGCAATAAGGTTTATGTGGGAAAGAGAAATTATTATTGTTCAGGAAGTGATTGCAGTTTTACTTTATGGAAAAATAACCGATTTTTTGAGAGTCAGGGAAAAACACTTGATGAAGCAACTGTCAGGAAGCTGCTGAGTGAGAAGCAGGTGCATTTCAAAGATCTGGTATCAGAGAAAACAAAAAGGAAGTATGAAGCAACTATAAAGATGGAGGTTTCAGAAACCGGAAATCCAAAGTTTCAGTTGATTTTCCCGGAACGGAAGAAAGGAAAAAAGAATGAAGAATAAAAAAAATATGAGAAGATTTTTGTCGGGATTCCTGGCAATGCTTACAGTGTTATCTACAATTCTATCTCCAATACTGTCCTATGCGGCAGATGTAGTGCCAGTGCAGAAGAGCCACCGTTATACGAAGCGGTAAAAAATGAACTTGATGCAGATGAGGTGGTAAAAGCAAAAGATCTGGAACTGGAAACAGGCAGTATTTTTGAAGTGGAGAAAGATTTTACCGGACTGGAAATACCAGATGAAAAAAAGGTGAAGATCACTTTCCATGAGGCAAAAAATGAGGAAAAGCAGGACTTTACAACAGATTACGAAGATACATACAAAGCTGTTTATTATGTGGAGCCAGTAAGTGGCCACCCAATTTATCAGATCAATCGTAAGCTGATTGTAAAGGAAGCGGTGGTGCAGGTTGCTGAATCTGAGAATCAGGAATCTGTAAGCAACCAGGAAGATGAGAATGAAGCAGAAGGCGAGGAACCAGCCATAGGCACTGCAGAGAGTGAAGAACCTGTGCAGGATGAGGTAAATGTAGAAATTCCGTCAGAGGATGAAATCTATGAAGAAGTAACTCCGACAGAAATTCCGGTTGAGGAAGAGCCAATAGATACACCAATCCCGGAAAACCCGTCTGAGGAAGTTTCAACAGAAGAACCTGCCATAGATGATAATCCGGATACAGACAGCACATTTGAAGAAATTACAGATACAGATCCGGAAGAAATGCCAGAGGCGACAGACGACTCTTTTACAGATGGAACAGAGAAAACAGAAGATGCAGATGGAAATTATCAGGTAAATATTGTTCGTGGAGAGGAATTTCATATTGAGCTGAACCATGAAGATGGACAGTATCAGCCAGGAGAAACCGTTGTTTTTTCTGGAGATATGCCGCAAGGCAGCTTAATTGCAGTAGGAACAACAAAAGTACAGGCAAACCAGACAGAGAATACAGAAGATTTATTGTATTCTGAGGTGACTTATCACGAAGAATCGGATAAATTCAGTTTTGAAATGCCAGCAGATGACATTGACCTAAGTGTTTCCATGGATCAGGCAGAAAACGGTATCATGTTACTTGCAACCGATACTCCATGGGATGATGCAACAAATATTGAAGCAAATAAATATTACTATTATTCAGATGGCCAGCTTCATCCGTTTGATACAGTTATGGGACAGGGTGGAAATGACAGCTACAAATATGTTCGTTACAAAGCAGGCGGAAAGACTTATACAGTAAATGCGTATTGTATGCAGCACTCCATGCAGTCACCTCCAAGTGGGACAACATATAAAAATATGGTTGAACTGGATGAGGGCGGAGATGATAAGTATCTGCGGAAAGCTTTGTTCTATGGATATGGCGGTCCTGGATGGGGACATACATTCAATGGATATAATGTAAAATCCATCATGGAAAAATATGGATGCAGTTCTGAGACAAGAGCCATGCAGCATTATCTGGTTGATTATTTATATGATGGCGAATCCGGATTTGGAGGTGCGCTTTCTACAACCGCTAAAAATATGCTGAAAGAGATTAAAGCAGCTCTTGCTAAAATGCCTGATCCGACAGCAATGAAACTTCTTCCAGGACTTTCCGTTAATGCAACGGGAAAGGAAACAGAAAGTTTTACCTGGAAGGCAAATGAAGCATTTACCATTACCATTCATCTGGAAAATGGTGTGAGCCTTGTCAACGAAACTACAGGAAAGACGGCATCTGGAAATGTCACTGTAAAAGGTGGAGAGAAATTTCATCTTGTAGCTACAACAGCCAATATGGCAGTCTGAAAGGAAAGTATGCGATCACTTCCAATTTTCCCCTGGATTTCCATGCAATGCTTTTAAAACTGGAGAGTTCACAGGATATTGGATTTGGCTACTATACGGATTCCGCTGATCTGCAGATTACAGTTGACTGGCCGGAAGAAGCAGTTATCGAAATTACAAAGAAAGATGGAGATACTGGGAAAAATCTGGCTGGAGCCGTGTATGGAGTATATAGTGATAACGCCTGCACAAAGCTGATTGTTAAGATGCCGCCAACAGACAGCAATGGTTCTTCACGAGTAACTCTTACCAAGACACAGGATACTGTTTACTTAAAAGAGATTACAGCACCGGAAGGTTATGTTGTCCAGGCTTCTTCGTATGGAGTGAAATTAGTAGTTGGCAGTACAACCAAACAGACTGTAACGGACAAAGAGCAGAAAGGAAATCTGACCGTTTATAAAGAGGGAGAAGTTTTTGTAGGAGCTGTATCTGATGAAAATGGAACTTCATTCCAGTATGAGAAACGCCGTCAGAAAGGAGCCGTTTATAACGTATATGCTGCCGAGGATATTGTAACAGCAGGTGGAAAAACAGTTTACAAAAAAGGCGCAGAAGTAGCGAAAAATCTGATCACAGGTGAGAACGGTTCTGTAACGGTAAAGAATCTTCCGCTTGGAAGCTATAATGTAACAGAAGCACAGGCCCCGGAAAATTTTTATAATGCAAAAGAAACAAAAAAAGTAACCATTTCTTATGCAGGGCAGACTGCAGAAGCGGCTTTCTCAGAGACTACCTTTACAAATGACCGTCAGAAAGCAGTGGTGCAGGTGATAAAGAAAGACAAAGATACTGAAAATACACTATCCGGAGGGCATTTTGCTCTGTTTGCAGCGCAGGATATGAAAACTGTGGATGGAAAAGTAGCAGTAAAAAAAGATGCTCTGATTGAGACTGCAATTACTGGTACTGATGGAAAAGCAGCATTTAAAGCAGATCTTCCAGTGGGATTTTCTTATTATGTAAAAGAAGTCCAGGCTCCGGCTGGTTATGTCAGAAATGAGAAAGATACTTATTCTTTCCAGTTCAGTTATACCAATGATGAACAGGCAAAAATTTCTTTCAGTCATACTTTTGTGAATGATAGGGTCAGTGCTGCAATCTCTTTGAATAAAAAAGATGCCGAGACAAAAGAAAATAAGGCACAGGGAGATGCTTCCCTGGAAAATGCGGTGTATGGACTTTATGCAAGAAACGACATTACCCATCCAGATGGAAAGACAGGCGTTATTTATAAAGCCGGAAGCCAGATTGGTACGCTAACTACCGATAAAGAAGGAAAAGCAAGGATAGAGAATCTTTATCTTGGAGAGTATTACATCAAGGAAATTACCCCATCCGTAGGATATCTGGCAGACGAGCATGAATATGATCTTGTATGCAGTGATGAAGGTGATCTGACAGCGGTTGTAGAAAAAGAGTGTACCTCACTGGAAACGGTGAAGAAACAGCCGTTTGAACTTATTAAAGCTGCCAATAATGGAGACACAGATGCTGCATTACTATCCGGAGCTGGATTTAGTGCATATCTGGTATCTTCTTTGGTGGTAAAAGAGGATGGAAATTATGATTTTTCCTCTGCAGAGCCGGTTGTGATCGGTGAAAATGGAGCAACGGAAATTTTTACAAATGAGAAAGGCTATGTAAAATCCATTGCAATTCCATATGGAACATATCTGGTGAGAGAAACTACAACACCCCATAATTACAAACCTGTAGATGATTTTATTGTCCGGATTACAGAGAATAAACCAACAGAGCCGCAGACATGGAGAGTTCTTTTGGATAAAGAATTTTCTGCAAAACTGAAAATTATCAAACAGGATGATGAGACTAAAAAATCTGTTCTAATTCCGGGAACAGAGTTTAAAATTTATGATCTGGATCATGAAAAATATGTAGAGCAGGTAACTACATACCCGACAACTGTTACACATACCTCATATTTCACAGATATAGATGGATATCTGATACTGCCTCAGAATTTAAAAATTGGTCATTATAGAATCGAAGAGGTAACAGCACCGGACGGTTATACCATTAACAAAAATTATGTCGAAATACAGGTGGATACCAATACCCTGTATCAGACGGATCCGATTTCAGGTGATGCGGTCATTGAAGTGGTATATGAGGACCATTCGGTGAAAGGAAAACTCACTGTACAGAAAAAAGGAGAGGTTCTTTCGACCTATAAGAATGATTTTAGGTATGAAGTTCAGAACCTTTCCGGTGCAGTATATGAAGTATATGCTGCAGAGGATATCTATACAGCAGATTTCCAGAAAGATGATACAGGAAAAAGAATCCTGGAATATGCAAAGGGTGTAAAAGTTGCAGAACTGACAACGGATGAATCCGGAAAAGCAGATCTTGATAATCTGCCTTTAGGAGAATACAAAGTGGTAGAAAAGACTGCACCAGAGGGATTTGTATTAAATGAAGAAGAACAGAAAATTTCTTTCGTCTATGCAGACCAGGATACACCAGTGATCTCACAGAGTGCAGAGTTTATAAATGATCGCCAGAAAGTAGAAGTGTCAGTTGTGAAAAAAGATGCTGAAAATGAGAAAGGGCTTTCTGGAGCAGAGTTTGGTCTTTACGCAAAAGAGGATATAAAAGCAGGGGATAAGGTACTGGTAAAAGCAGACGAACTGCTTACAAAAGCGGTAACAGGTGAAGATGGAAAAACTGTTTTTGAGCAGGATCTGCCATTTGGAACTTATTATATAAAAGAACTGGCAGCACCAGATGGTTTTGTATCTTCAGATGAGCAGATTGAGGTGACTGCGAAATATCAGGGACAGGAAGTAAAAACAGTAAAACTGGAAACCGTTTTTAAGAATGAGCCGACAACAACTGAATTTACGAAATCAGATATTACAACAGGTGTGGAACTTGACGGAGCAACACTGACGGTTTTGGATTCAGACGGAAAAGAAGTAGAAAAATGGACTTCTGTAAAAGGAAAAGCTCATGTAATAAAAAGACTCCATGTGGGAAAAACCTACACACTTCGGGAAGAGTTTGCACCATATGGTTATCTGCAGGCGGAGGAAGTGAAATTTACAGTTTCTGATACTGCAGATGTTCAAAAAGTAGAAATGAAGGATGCTGTTCCGGTTGGACGAATCATCATCAATAAAAAAGGTGAATTTGTCAAGGAAGTTACCTGGAAAGATATGCTGGCAGGCGGCATGGACGCAGCATTTGGCTATGTTACAGGTTCTTTGAAAGATGTTATTTTTGAAATTTATGCAGCGGAGGATATCAAGGCTGCAGATGGGGAAAGCAGTGATTATTATAAAAAGGACGAATTGGTAGCAACAATTACGACAGATGCTCTTGGATATGCAAGATCAGAAGATCTTCCTTTAGGCAAATATTATGTAAAGGAAAAAGAGACGGCGGATGGATATGTTCTGGATGGAGAAATCAGAGAGGTTGATCTGACTTATCGTGATCAGAATACTCCGGTTGTGACTTATGATGAGGACTGGCAGAATAACCGCCAGAAAGCAAAAGTAACTGTAGTTAAGAAAGAAAAAAATACAGACCGTGTTCTGGAAGGCGGAGTATTTGCACTTTATACAAAGAATGATATTTTAAATGCAGAAGGCGAAGTAATCCTGAAAGCAGATACCATGATCGAGCAGAAAGCTACGGATCAGGATGGAAGGATTGTATTTACGGCAGATCTTCCAATCAATGGCAACTACTATGTAAAAGAAGTGCAGGCTCCTGCTGGATTTGTGACAACAGAAGAAATCAAGGAATTTGATTTTGCTTATGCGGGAGAAGAGGTTGCAGAAGTATCCTTTGAGTTCACTTATGAAGATGAGCCAACTACTTTTGAAATCACAAAATCAGATATTACAACCGGGGAAGAATTACCAGGTGCAAAACTGAAAGTATCCGATTCAGCGGGAAACGTTGTGGATGAGTGGACTTCCGGAAGCACACCACACATCATTAAGGAACTGGAAGTTGGAAAGAAATATACATTAACAGAGACAATTCCTGCTGATGGTTATGCAACTGCAGAATCCATTACGTTTGTAGTAGAAAATACTGCAGATATACAGAAAGTAGAAATGCAGGATGATACAACAAAAATTCTGATCAGTAAAGTTGATATGACAGATGGAAGCAGCGAGGTCAAAGGTGCTAAACTGTATATTCTTAATGAAAACCAGGAAGTTATGGAAAGCTGGACATCTGGTGATCAGCCCCATTATGTAGAGAAACTTTCAGTCGGCACTTATACGTTGTTGGAGGAAACAGCACCGAAAGGCTATATTGTGGCAAATAAAGTGACATTTGAGGTTAAGGACACCGGAGATGTTCAGGGAGCCAAAATGGAAGATGAACAGGCAATGGGCAAGGTAATCTTAAATAAAACGGATAAAGATACCAAGAAGCCAATGAAAGGTGTAGAATTTGCCCTTTGTGACAGCAAAGGTAAAGTTCTGGAAACTCTGGTAACAGACAGTGCTGGCCATGCAGAATCAAAGAATTATCCGATTGCGACTTTTAAGAATGGGCAGTATAAAAAAGCAATCACATATATCCTGAAAGAAACAAAAACACTGGATGGCTATCAGCTTGATGAAACCGAGCATAAGATTCAGTTTGAATATGTCAATGACCGTACTCCTGTGATTGAATATATTCTGGATCTGACAAATAAGAAAGCTCCGGAAAAAGACACTCCGGAAACATCAGAAAACCAGGGAGTCAGCACTCCTGGTTCCCATGGTTCTGATGCGACTTCTGTATCCAATTCACCAAAAACAGGAGATAATACAAATATTGCTATTTTTGTGCTGGCACTTGCAGTATCAGCAGGATGTCTGGGAACTGTAGTGACAGTTAAGAGAAAACGCAAATGATAATATAAATAGTGTTCTGGGGCTGTGGTTACTGCACAGCCCCATTTTGAAAAGGAGAAGAAATTGAAATTAGGAGCAAGAATAAGAAAAATCCGTATGTTTCGCAACATAACTCAAAAGGAATTGGGACGCAGATTAGGATATGGGGAAAGTAGTGCGGATGTGAGAATCGCCCAATATGAAAGTGGACAGCGTACACCGAAGCAGGAAACGCTTATCCGGATAGCAGAAATATTGGAAGTTGATGTCCGAAATTTTTTAAGTCCTGGAATTGCGACAATGGACGAATTAATGGAAACTTTATTCTGGATGGATGAAGAAAATAGAGGGCTTTTTCATCTGTTCCTGCTAAATGATTCAGAAAGTGAAATAGTTGGAATTACAATGAGGGATAAAAAAACAATGTCTTATCTGCAGGAATGGATGGGGAAAAAGCAGAAATTGGGCGATGGAAGAATCACAGAAGAGGAATATCTGGAATGGAAACTGCATTGGCCAGAGAATAAGAGAAAAACAGAATATAAAACCGTATGAAGTAAAAAGGAATTGCTTTGCGGAGAGTTACCTGTTAGAATATTACTGGAGTAACCGTGTACAGGGTTGGTAAAAACCTCCTGGATTTTCAGATTCCGTTAAGGGATACAGAAGAAGGGAGGTGGAGCGAATGGATACATACGAAGTCTTGAGCTTATTGTTCTTAGGCGGTACGTTTCTGATTGCTTTGCTTGCCTATTTGGATAATAGGGACAACAAGCGAAAAAAATAGCCTACCCTGTCTGCCAACAGGATAGGCAGCTCTCTTTGAGAGCAAAATAAATTAAAACCTAATCCAGGAGCATCCACCTTGTGGGCGGTTACTCTTTTCAATTAGAATATAGCATTTTCTCTCCGAAAAGTAAAGTACATTTTATGCAGCCAATTCTAAAAAAGAGTGGGCTGTTTTTTTATTGATAGGAGGGAAGTTTAATGTCTAAACTACAGGACATCCGAAACTTGGTGCAGGAACATGCCGTATCAGTGAGCAGTTCGCCAGGGGATTGGATGGATTATATGGACACAGCATCAAGGTTATATCGTTATTCTTTTTCAGACCAGCTTCTGATCCATGCACAGCGTCCAGACGCAACAGCCTGTGCATCACTGGAACTATGGAATGAAAAGATGTTACGCTGGGTAAATCGTGGTGCAAGAGGAATTGCCTTGTTTGATGAAACCTGGCAGAATACCAAACTTCGTTATGTGTTTGATATTTCGGATACCCACATGGTAGCCGGAGGCAGAAGCCATATCTTTGGAAGATGCAGGAACACCAGAGAGAAGAGATCCTCACCCATCTGGCAGAAGTCTATGCTCTGGAAGAAAAGGATGCGGCAACTTTGCAGGACGCATTGATGGCGGTCGCAAGGGAAATGGTCAATGACAATCTGGAGGAATACCTGGATGGATTGGAATATGCTGTAGAAGGTACTTATCTGGAAGATCTGGATGAGGTGACGATCCGCAGTGATTTTCGTCAGCTGGCAACAGACAGTGTTTACTATCTGCTTTCCAGGCGATGCGGGCTTGACCCGATGGAACTTCTGGAAGAAGAGGACTTCATGCATATCACAGATTATAACCGTCTGTCAGTTCTCACCTTCCTTGGAAATGCGGCAAGCCAGCTCAGTGAGAGTATTCTGATTGATATTGGAAAGACCGTACATAAAATTTCTCTGGAAGAAGCGAGAAAAGAGGTTGAAAATTCCAATGAAAGGAATTATAATAACTTTACCACGTTAATGCGTGAAACTAAAAACCGGGATGCAGAAACGAAAAAAGAAGAAAATATTGAAAATGAAGGAGGAACCGATTATGGAACTGACATATCATCGCAAGGGAGATTACCTGTTTCCGAATCTGACCGTCGAAGAGGAAGAAGTGACGATCGGGAAATATGGGATGCTGCGGAGGACATTTCTGAAAGAACACAAGAACAGCCTTTATCAGAGCCTGTTCCTGACCGGGAAGCTGAACAGCCATCTGGAACAGATCGAGAAAGCAGCACAGGAGAGAATGGACAGCCAGATGGAGAAATTACTGGAGAAGAATCCGGCACCGGACAAGGAAGCAGATCCGATGGCATGGACAGCACACATGAACGCACTGATGGCAACAGCGGAAGAGAGCATCTTGACGGAATTGGTATACAGTTAGTCGAAGATACAAGAGAAGATGGATTGAGTAAAGCAGAGGAAGAGATCGCCTCTGCTTTATCTTTGCCCGAATATCCCACCGCAGATGAACAAAGACGGCAGATCGAGAAAAGGGCAGCTGCCCTTTATGCCGGAGAAATCCCGATTCCAGAGGAAGTTGTCGATGAGATCTTACGGACAGGAGGAAACCGGAAAGCCAGCCAGCTCCGGATCATCTATAATTCATGAGTGAACAGACACCGGAGGAATATACGGAGTTTGTGAAGCGTGAATACCGTAAAGGTGGAAAAGGCTTTCAGATTGATGGAAATGAATATTCAGTCTGGTTTGATGAAACTGGGATGCAGATCGCAGTGGGGCATACGGTTACAGACCATATCTTAGATAAGGCATTTTTATCATGGGAGGATGTCAGCGGACGTATCCATCAGCTTTTAGATCAGGGTGAATATGCACCACAGTCTGTATTGGATGCGGCAAGAAGTAATGCAGTAAAAGAACACGCCCAGGCTCTTGCCTATATGAAAGGCGATATGGCAGAAGGAGTAGCCGAGATTGTTTTTGACGAAGAGGACTTACCACATCTTCGCAGTATCTATCCGGAGATCACAGATTATCTGGAAGAAAAGTTGGAAGATCCCCAGTGGCTTTCGGAACTGAATGAAAGACTGGATGCACTGGCAGAAGCCTATGAAGAAAATCATTCCATTATGCGTTTCCATCATTATAATCCTGTAAATATCTCAAAGCAGTTTCAGAAGTTTGCGGATGAGGTCATCCCTTATCAGGCAAGGGACGGGTTTGCCTGGAAAGAACATCCGATGTTCATTACACAGGATGAGATTGATGCTTATCTTGCAGGAGGTGGAGCGTATTCGCAGGGCAGGCTTAGGACGTATTCCTTTTATCTGCTGCATGAAGATGAAAGATCGAGGACAGGTTTTATCAAGGAACAGTATGGGATCGGTGGAAGCAGTCATGCACTGTCTGGTGCCGATGATTCACACGCAAACTATGATGGAAAAGGATTGTTTCTTGCAAGAGGTGCTTATGGGAATCCATATACGTCAATTTTATTATCCTGGAATAAAGTTGCAAACAGAGTAGCTTATCTGATAAAGAATGACCAGTTCCTGCAGGCAGAAGATTATGCTCGTATGCCGGAATATGAACGGGAGCAGATGGCGAATAAGGTACTTCGCTTTTATGACCGTCTTCCGGAAGAGATAGACAGACCATTTACGGATGATTTCTTCTGGGAAAAACCAGGAAAAGAAATGGTGGCAGTATTAGAGAATCCAGAGCAGACAGAAGAACTGTTACAGAAGATGGATGCAGCATTGGCAGCTCTTCCATTGGATTTTGAAGCGTATGGGACAAACTATCAGCAGAAAACAGAACTTCTTTCGGAACTCCACCAGTATGCAGAAGGAATCTATACGATATTCCCGACACCGGAAGCAGAACCGTCTTTTGCGGAACCATCCGGACACCAGATGACCATGTTTGATTTCTTGGATACGAAGGCAGTGGCAGAACCGACCGTAGTAGATATGTCAGATGTGGAGGAAATAGAAGAGGAAGAGGTTACTGCCGAAGAATCTATTCTGGAAAGTCAGGAACAGGAAAAAGCTGTGATAGAACCATACAACTTCCGTATCCAGGATAATGACCTTGGTGCAGGCGGTCCGAAGGCAAAGTATAAGGCAAATATGGAAGCCATCCATTTGTTACAGACTTTGGAGAAAGAAGAACGTCTGGCAGCACCCGAAGAACAGGAAATTTTATCCCGTTATGTTGGCTGGGGTGGTATCCCGCAGGCATTTGAGGAGAGTAACAGCAGCTGGGCAGATGAGTATCTGGAATTAAAGAATACCTTATCACCAGAAGAATACAGAGCAGCAAGGGCATCGACCTTAAATGCTTTTTATACATCCCCGACCGTGATCCGAAGCATGTATGAAGCACTGGAAAATATGGGACTGAAACAGGGAAATATCCTGGAACCATCGTGTGGAGTCGGTAACTTTATGGGAATGATCCCGGAGAGTATGAGCAAAACCAATATGTACGGTGTAGAACTCGACCGGTTTCGGGAAGGATCGCAAAACAGCTTTACCAGAAAAATAAGATTGCCGTGCAGGGATTTGAGGAAACCAGTTATCCGGACAGCTTTTTTGACTGTGTGATAGGCAATGTTCCGTTTGGAGCGTATCAGGTCAGTGACCGCAGATATGACCGGCATCATTTTATGATCCATGATTATTTTATTGCAAAATCCCTTGATCTGGTGCGTCCCGGTGGCGTAGTGGCTGTGGTAACTTCCTGTGGAACGATGGATAAGCAGAATCCGGCAGTGAGACAGTATATCGCAAACCGGGCAGAACTGCTTGGAGCCATCCGATTACCGAATAATGCGTTCCAGAGAAATGCCAATACCAGCGTTGTTTCTGATATTCTGTTTTTCCAGAAAAGGGACAGGGCATCCATTGAGGAACCGGAATGGTTAAATTTAAAGGAAACACCAGAAGGCTATTCAGTCAATGCTTATTTTGCAGAGCATCCGGAAATGGTGCTTGGTGAGTTTACTACAGAAAGTACCCAGTATGGAAAGCAGGAAGTGACCGTAAAACCAAAAGAAGGAATTACCTTAGAAGAACAATTAAAAGAAGCTGTCCAGAATATCCATGGTACGATCACGGAACTGGAACTTTCGGATACAGAGTTGGAGGAGGATGTTGTCTCTATCCCGGCAGACCCGAATGTAAAGAATTTCAGTTTTACCGTAGTGAATGATGAAGTCTATTACCGGGAAAATTCTGTGATGAACCGCATGGATCTTCCGGCTATGACAGCGGAACGTGTTAAAGGGCTGGTGAACATCCGTGATGTTACGAATGAACTGATCCAGTGCCAGATGGAAGAGGGAAGCGATGAACAGATCACAAAGCTGCAGGAAAAACTCAATGAAGAATACGATACCTTTACAGCAAAATATGGTCTTCTCAGCAGCAATGCCAATAAGAGGGCATTTAGCCAGGACAGCAGCTATTGTCTTTTGACTTCTCTGGAATTTCTGGATGATAAGGGAGAACTGAAACGGAAAGCGGATATTTTTACCAAAAGGACAATCCGCAGGGCAGAAACGGTAACTTCCGTGGATACTGCCAGTGAAGCACTTGCGGTTTCCATTGGTGAGAGGGCAGGCGTTGACCTTTCCTATATGGCACAGCTTTCCGGGAAAACAGAAGCAGAACTTACCGAAGAACTGGCAGGGGTGATCTTTAAAAATCCGATCAGTGAAAAATGGGAGCCGTCGGACGAATATCTTTCTGGAAATGTGAGGGAGAAACTGCAGATCGCAAAACAGTTTGCAGAAGATCATCCGGAATATCAGGTGAACGTGCAGTATTTGGAGCAGGTACAGCCAAAAGATCTGGATGCGTCAGAGATTGAGGCAAGACTTGGGGCAACCTGGATCTCCGAGGATTACATTACACGGTTCATGGCAGAAACATTCCATACACCAAGATATTATGTAGGGAGCAAGGTCAAAGTCCAGTATGCCGAAGTGACCGGACAGTGGAATGTTATGGGAAAGAATGTGGATAGCTACGGAAATGCCCTTGTCACTTCCACATATGGAACACAGAGAGCCAATGCTTACCGTCTTTTGGAAGATGCCTTAAACCTTAGAGATACCAAGATTTATGACACGGTACAGGATGCCGAGGGGGAACACCGGGAATTAAACCGGAAGGAAACAATGCTGGCACAGCAGAAGCAGGAGCTGATCAAAGAGGAATTTAAGGAGTGGATATTTAAAGACCTGCACCGACGGGAAGATCTCTGTAAGATTTATAATGAACGATTTAACAGCATCCGTCCACGGGAATATGATGGAAGCCATATTCAGTTTGTCGGCATGAACCCGGAGATCACCCTGATGCCGCACCAGAAAAACGCAGTGGCTCATGTGCTGTATGGAAATAATACGTTACTGGCTCATTGCGTAGGAGCAGGAAAGACGTTCCAGATGATCGCAGCCGGTATGGAATCAAAACGGCTGGGACTCTCACAGAAGAATCTTTATGTTGTGCCAAACCATCTGACCGAGCAGTGGGGCAGTGATTTCCTACGTCTCTATCCGGGAGCAAATATCCTGGTGGCAACGAAGAAAGACTTTGAGCCGGCAAACCGAAAACGGTTCTGTTCCCGTATTGCGACAGGGGATTATGATCCGTGATCATCGGCCATACGCAGTTTGAGAAAATCCCTCTTTCAAGAGAACGGCAGATTGCCATGCTGGAAGATCAGATCGCAGATATTACGTTTTCCATTGAAGAAGCGGCACATCAGGCAGGACAGAATTATACCATCAAGCAGTTGGAAAAAACAAAGAAGAGTCTGCAGGCGAGGATGAAGAAACTCAATGACCAGACCAGAAAGGATGATGTAGTAACCTTTGAGCAGTTAGGCGTAGACCGGCTGTTTGTGGATGAAAGCCATTCATTTAAAAATCTTTTCTTATATACAAAGATGAGAAATGTGGCGGGTATCTCACAGACGGATGCACAGAAAAGTTCGGATATGTTTATGAAATGCCGTTACATGGATGAACTGACAGGCGGCAGAGGTATCACCTTTGCTACAGGTACTCCTGTATCGAACAGTATGACTGAGCTTTACACTATCATGCGTTATCTCCAGTATGACACACTCATGCGTATGGGTATGGGACACTTTGATTCCTGGGCGGCAACGTTCGGGGAGACAGTAACCGCAATCGAGTTCGCTCAAGTATTATAGGCATATGGAAGCAATTTTAATTCCATACAGAAATACGCTAAAAAACAAAGAAAAAGGAAATGTTGGAACAGACAGGAAGCAAGGAAGCCAGAAATAGATATGGATTAGCAAAGAAAAAAGGCAATAAATGAAGCATAAGTGAAAAGCGACAGAAGGTGCGAAAAGCATTTTCTGCTACCTCTTTCAACATTTAAAATGATAATGTAAAAGTAAGTGTTTGTTTAAGATAGTAATTTGAAAAAAGTTGATACTAAAAAAACGAAATACACAAAAACTAACAAGAAAAACTGATAAAATAAAAAAAACGGAAAATAAGAAGGTAGCTAAGAATGAAAAAAATTTTAATTATAGAAGATGATTTGGATATTCAAGAGCTGATACAGTTTTTTTAGAGGATCAAGGGTATGAAGTGATTACGGCATCTGATGGAATAGATGGTATTGCGGTTTTTCTGAAAGAACAAATTGACTTGATACTGCTCGATATTTTACTTCCTAAAATGGATGGGTATGCAGTTTGTGAACTAATACGAAAAGAATCGGAAGTACCAATCATTATGATAAGTGCATTGGGAAGAGAAGAAGACCAGATAAAGGGATTTGAAATGCAAATAGATGACTATATCCCCAAGCCGATTTCTCTTCCAATTATGATAAAAAAAATAGAAGCTGTTCTGCGTAGATATGAAGGAGTAGATATAACAAAAAGATCACGAGTTAAAATACAGAGAGATAATATTGATTGTAGGAAATTATCAAGTGAAAATAGGGAAAAAGTTAATTGATTTGACACAGAAAGAATATGAAATTTTGAAAGAATTGATTGAAAATCAGGGATGCGTGATAACAAGAGAGAGCTTTTTAAATCGTCTATGGAAATATGAATTTGAAGGTGAAGAACGTGCAGTTGACAATCATATCAAAAATTTGCGGAGAAAATTGGGAAAGCAGGGGATTATAATAAAACGGTAAGAGGGGTACGGGTGATCGAATTAATAAAGCTAAATTGAGAACATTTGTCTACAAAAATATTT
>ENA-OQCX01000700-OQCX01000700.1-human-gut-metagenome-genome-assembly--contig:-NODE-700-length-17063-cov-2.037140_pt1 | contig 17063 bp, 20 predicted proteins | sample MGYA00242762_ERZ504587 | MGnify/ENA primary metagenome ERZ504587 (study PRJEB26092, sample SAMD00036337) | human gut metagenome | host: Homo sapiens | study: EMG produced TPA metagenomics assembly of... | reverse complement strand
AAACCTGCGATTGTCTCATTCCTTTAAAATCTCACGTGCTTTTTCCAAAGGAAAACTCTTCGCGGGTTCATTAACATTTTCAATTAACAACCGCCAAAAATTCAAATTGTGCCATTTTTTTAGTTTTAATTTTATTTTGTGGCTTATGCCAACCGAATTGATTAATAAATTATTTCTCTACAAATATCACTTTAGAACGGCAAACCGCTTCGCCGCCATTCTTTCTTACTTCTATATCATACGTACCGTTTCCTACATAGTCCTTATAAAAGGTAAGCTCGTCACCGTAATAACTCTCCGCCACATAGGCCATTTCGAAACGGCGGATGCGGCTCTCCTTATACAACTCTATCGGAAACAAATCAAGAATATGCTCGATATAGCGAATGCTGTTCACATGTCCGTTAATATCAATATCGCTATATTTGGCATTCAGGGAAGAAGCCGGTTCCGTAGAAGTCACTTTTATACGCGAGGGCTTCTCGATGGGGCAAGGCTCATCGCACACATAATCCACGATACTGCCGCCATGCAAAGCCAGCAGGTCGGCGGGTTTACGGGTATTGAGACTAATCATCGCCCATACGGAACGGGCATACCCTATCTTCTTTCCGTCTTTGTCGATAATGGCAAAGTTACGGTCGGTGAAGAGACGGTACACGTTTTCCACCCACGTCCGGATAGAAAAATCCTCGTATTGATACGGCATTTCATCCAACTCGACAGCCAGGCGGGAAAGCACCCACGTATAATTGTCCTCATTCAAGGTAGCAATACCGAAACCGCGTTCCGTGGCATGAAACCCTGCACAGTTCAGCAGATGGTTGCCAAGCACACCCATTGTCAGGCGGCCGGTAAAGTCCACATGAAACGGTTCGGCTACAAACTTATAAGTTCCTATCTTATTATTCTCACTCATAGTCCTTCTTGTTCTTTACTCCGGCGGTATTTTGCTTCACGGTCCGCCAGATATTCGTTTACGCGTTCAAAACAGCTTGTCGTGATGCCACGCGGCCGGAACGTACAAATGGAGTACGCACTCCAAAGCACTCAGCTCTTCATAGAGGTTGGTTATCTCCTCGCTCATGCCGTTCTTTTCTACAATGGAGAACACGGAATTCACCTCCACGATGCGCGCGTTGTATTTACGGATGATTTTGGACACTTCCGGTTTCTCTTCCAATATGGGGGTCGTTATCTTATACAGCGCAATCTCATGCTGGTAGATTTCATCGTCCGTAAAATAGTGTGCCTGCAGCACATCTATCTTTTTGGTGATTTGCTTCGTCACCTTCTCGATAGTATCCTTATCCGTCCAGGCTGTAATGGTATATTTATGTACCCCCTTGATAGAGGATGCCGAAACGTTCAAACTCTCGATATTGATTTGCCGGCGGGTAAATACAGCCGTTACCTGATTCAGCAAACCTGCAAAGTTTTCCGAATGAACGATGATTGTATATAATGTCTTGTCCACGTTGGTTTAATTATAATTCATAATTCTCTAACATTCCAGCAACATCTGGTTCACCGAACGCCCGGCGGTGTCATCGGCATCACATTTCCTTCCTCCTCTACGCAAGCTTCCAGCAGGAACGGGCCGTCTGTTGCAATCATCTCATCGATGGCTTTCGCCAATTCCTCGCGGGTAAATACCCGACGTGCCGGAATTTCGTAGGCGGAAGCAATCTTCATATAGTCGGGATTCATCATCGGAGTGAACGAATAGCGGCGGTTGAAGAACATGGCCTGCCATTGACGAACATTACCGAGGAAGTTATTGTTCAGCAAAATCATCTTGACGGGCGCTTTCTGTTCCATTACCGTACCCAGCTCCTGCAGGTTCATCTGCAAACCGCCGTCACCCATAAAGACGCAAAACCGTGCGGTCGGGGCGGCCGAAAGTAGCGCCGATAGCGGCAGGAAGACCGAAACCCATTGTGCCCAAGCCGCCGGAAGTGACGATGCTGCGTTCCTTGCTATACTTAAAGTAACGGGCGGACATCATCTGGTTCTGACCTACATCCGTCACCAAAACAGCCTCATTGTCCGTAGCCTCGCTGACGGCACGCACCACTTCGCCCATGCTCAACTTATCTCCTGCCGGATGCAGTTCGGGACGGATAACCTTCTCCTCTTCCATCTGCTCGTAGGGCAGGAAGCTGTCCAGCCACTCTTTATGTCCGGCAGGTTTCAGCAATTCGGTTACTGCGGCAAGAGTCTCCTTACAGTTGCCCAATACGGCCACATCCGTCTTTACGTTCTTGTCTATCTCCGCCGGGTCGATGTCGAAATGGATTATTTTTGCCTGCGACGCATACGTAGCCAGCTTGCCCGTAACACGGTCGTCAAAGCGCATACCCACTGCAATCAGCACATCGCATTTATTGGTATTGATATTCGGTCCCAGATTGCCGTGCATACCCAGCATGCCTTTGTTCAGAGGATGAGCCGTGGGCAATGCGGAAAGCCCCAGCAGCGTACATCCTGCAGGCATATCCGCCTTTTCGATGAAAGCACGCAATTCGTTCTGCGCATTGCCGAGTTCCACTCCCTGCCCCACCAATACCAACGGACGCTCCGCCGCATTTATCAGTTCGGCGGCTTGTCGTATGGCTTCCGGTTCCATTTCGGGCACAGGCAGATAACTGCGTACATAATCCACTTCGACAGGCGTGTATTCCGTCTTATCCACCTGGGCATTCTTGGCAAAATCCAGTACCACCGGACCGGGACGTCCGCTCCGTGCGATATAGAAAGCGCGGGCCACCGCCCATGCCACATCTTCCGCACGGCGAATCTGGTAACTCCACTTCGTGATAGGCTGCGTAATGCCTACCAAATCCACTTCCTGAAAGGCATCCGTTCCGAGAAATCCCGTAGCCACCTGTCCGGCAATGACAACAACCGGCGTGCTGTCTATCATGCATCTGCAATACCTGTAATGGTATTCGTAGCGCCCGGACCGCTGGTAACCAGACATACGCCGACCTCGCCCGACACACGTGCAAAGCCTTGTGCGGCATGAGTAGCCCCTGTTCGTGGCGAACCAGGATGTGATTCAAATTCTTCCGGTGATCGTACAAGGCATCGAATACCGGCATGATGCTGCCACCCGGATAACCGAAAATGGTCTTTACTCCTGATGCTCCAGAGAGCGCATCAATGCTTCTGCGCCTGTTATTAAGTTTTCCATATCTATTTATTATTGTTTTTCGGGTACGGAATTCCCAATTATTCTATCAGTCTCACAGCCCCTTTATCAGCCGAGCTTACCATACTTGCATACGCTTTCAATGCTTTCGACACCTGGCGGTCGCGGGTTACCGGCGTCATGGGACGGACAGCCAGTTCCTCATCCGTCAGTTTCACATTGATAGAGCGGTTCGGTATATCTATTTCGATGATGTCACCGTCCTGAATCTTACCGATATTGCCTCCGGCAGCAGCTTCGGGAGAGATATGTCCGATGCTCAGTCCGGAAGTGCCGCCACTGAAGCGTCCGTCGGTAATCAGCGCACACTCCTTGCCTAAATGGCGGGATTTGATATACGAAGTGGGATAAAGCATTTCCTGCATGCCCGGACCGCCTTTCGGACCCTCGTGGGTAATGACAACGACATCGCCGCTGACAACCTTTCCACCCAGAATACCGTCGCACGCTGCTTCCTGCGAATCGAATACTTTGGCAGGACCGGTAAACTTCCAGATGCTTTCATCCACTCCCGCCGTTTTTACCACGCAGCCGTCCTGCGCTATATTTCCTTTCAGTACAGCCAGTCCGCCGTCCTTGCTGTAAGCATGCTGCAGGTCGCGGATACAACCTTCGGCACGGTCGGTGTCCAATTCCTTATAATAAGTATCCTGCGAACCGAGTGCCAGATTAAACTTTCCGGCAGCGGCACTGGAATATTTCCTGACCGCCTCCTCACAGACGTTCGGGCCGGTGATGCAATACCTGTCTATCTCCTCGGCCAGCGTCATTCCGTCTACGCGGCGTACGGCCGTGTCCACCAATCCGCCTTTGGCAAGTTCGCCCATAATGGCAACGATGCCGCCGGCACGGTTTACATCCTGTACATGATATTTTTGGGTATTGGGAGCAACTTTACACAGGCAGGGCGTTTTGCGCGACAGCATATCTATGTCGTCCATCGTGAAGTCCGCTCCGGCTTCATGGGCCACCGCCAGCAGGTGAAGCACCGTATTGGTAGAACCGCCCATTGCAATATCCAGCGTCATCGCATTCAGGAACGCCTCGCGGGTGGCAATGCTGCGGGGGAGCACACTTTCGTCTCCTTCCTCATAATACTTATAAGCGTTTTCAACAATCAGCCTGGCAGCGTCCTTAAACAGTTGCTTGCGGTTTGCATGGGTAGCCACAATCGTACCGTTACCCGGAAGAGCCAGTCCGATAGCTTCGTTCAGGCAGTTCATGGAATTGGCGGTAAACATACCCGAACAGCATCCGCAGGTGGGACAGGCATGCTGTTCAATCTTGGCAACCTCCGCATCGCTCACGCTGTTGTCGGCCGACTTAATCATTGCATCAATCAAGTCGAGATGCTGTCCGTTCCACTCCCCGGCTTCCATAGGACCGCCGGAAACGAACACCGTAGGGATGTTCAGCCTCATCGCAGCCATAAGCATACCCGGAGTAATCTTGTCGCAATTGCTGATGCACACCATGGCATCCGCCTTATGTGCATTTACCATATACTCCACGCTGTCGGCTATGATGTCGCGCGAGGGCAACGAGTACAGCATACCGTCATGCCCCATCGCAATGCCGTCGTCAATGGCAATCGTATTGAATTCGGCAGCAAAGCAGCCTTGCTTTTCTATCTCTTCCTTTACAAACTGACCTATCTCGTGCAGATGCACATGTCCCGGCACAAACTGGTAAAAGAGTTGACTATCGCGATTATGGGCTTTCCCATCTGTTCTTTCTTCATGCCGTTGGCCGTCCACAACGCGCGGGCACCTGCCATACGGCGGCCTTGTGTGCTGAACGAACTGCGTAACTGATGTTTCATCTTATCTGTCTCCTTTTATGAAAAAAGCCTTTCTCACCGTAATGAGAAAGGCTTACTATAAATATCTTTACCGTACAAATACATACACAACCTTTCTCACGCTCTTGATGCCACCACCACGACGCGAATAATATGCAGGACTGCCAGGTTTATGGATGTATGCAGGTTCATAACTAAATTATCTTTATTATTCTCTTATCCGTTATTTATGCTGCAAAGGTAAATGCTTTTTTTATAATCTCCAAACAAATTGAAGAAAAAAAAGATATAAACATGAATAATCGTAAGGAAACCATGCTTTAAAATCTTATTTTATCACTTGACGGTTATCCATAAAACGATTCGGATACTTTGCAGAAGTAATGCCAAACACTTACAAAGCACTTAATAATCTGAAAATTACCGGGACGCTTCCTCTCCCGAAGCAAAATATTCGTATCTTTGCGCATTGTCAAAACAGACAATGCAGTATTTACTAATAAGAAATAACAAATTAATGGAAACAGTAGAAAACAAGTACATCACCTTAGCATATAAGTTGTACACAATCGAAAACGGAGAAAAAGAGTTCACAGAAGAAGCTCCCGCAGAGCACCCGTTCCAATTCATATCGGGACTGGGCCTCACATTGGAATCTTTCGAAAACCAGGTGAAAGACCTGAACAAAGGCGATAAATTCGACTTTACAATCAAAGCCGAAGAGGCTTACGGCGAGTATGACGAGGAACATGTCATCGACCTCCCCAAAAACATCTTCGAGATAGAAGGCAAGTTCGACAGCGAACGCGTAGTAGAAGGCGCCGTAATTCCCTTGATGACCTCGGAAGGCCAACGTATCAACGGAAGCGTAGTCGAAGTAAAGGACGATGTAGTAGTAATGGACATGAATCACCCCCTGGCAGGCTGCGACCTGAACTTCGTAGGTGAAATCACCGAAAACCGTCCTGCCACCAACGACGAACTGTCGGAAATGGCACGTATGATGAGCGGCGGCGGATGCAGCGGTGGATGCGGTGGCGGATGCAACTGCGGAGACTGTAGCAGCGAATGCTGTAGTTAACGGTTAGTGATTAAGGGTTAGCGATTAGTGGTTAGTGATTAAGAGGTGGTGATTTGGTTTATCAATGGCACATATTCATAATGCTGCGATTAATCGCTAACCATTAATCACTAATCATTCCCCTTTAATCACTAATCGCTAACCTCTAATCACTTACTTGTCATTATTTCCAGGACAACTTTGTCGGTTTCATTCATTCCTTTGGAACCTATCTTCGTGAGGTTTCGGATACTTTGGTCTACATCTTCATCAATAATTCCTTCGACGGAAGTGACGCAGCGGTTTTCCATTGCCATGACGGCGGAGAGGACGGCGGTAGAGACGCCGGTAGTTACTTTCAAGGCACAACTGGGTTTGGCGCCGTCGCAAATCATTCCGGTAAGGTTGGCAATCATGTTCTGAACGGCAAAGGATACTTGTTCGTAAGTACCGCCCATGAGCCAGGTAATGCCGCAACTGGAGCCGGTGGCGGCTACTACGCAACCGCACAGGGCAGACAGGCGTCCCAGACTTGCTTGATATAAATCACGGTCAGATGGCTGAGCATGAGGCACGGATCAACTCTTCTTCCGATTTGCCGTTCTCCTCGGCAATAGACCAGCACGGGCAATGTAGCGGAAATACCCTGGTTTCCACTGCCCGAATTACTCATTACCGGTATCATAGCGCCTGCCATACGGGCATCGCATGCACCGGACGTATAAGAAAGGATATGGGAGAATACGCTGTCGCCCAAAATCTTGTGTTCATAATTGCCACGTAACATTCTGCCCAGTCCATGACCGTAGTTCCCGTCGAAAGAACGTTCGGCGGCGGCTTTATTCAAACGGGCGGTTTCAAGGATAAAACGGATTTCGTCCAGCGGGGCATTCATGGCAAAGTCATATACCTTCCGCAAGGTCAGGCCTGCGACTTGCGCCTCCTCTTCTCCGCAACCCGCACTTTGCTTGTTTAAAAGGACATCGCCGTCACGGGCTATATATATAAAGGTGGTATGGCCGCCGGCTATAATGGCAGTGGCTTTATTCCCGCCGGATTTGCAGCACACCTCGATATAAAGCTTTTCCGTGATATTCTTTTTCAGCGATATATCGATGCGCTTTTCGCCGATAAAGCGTTTTCCCTCTTCTACGGCGGCAGGATTGCTGTCTTTCAGCACTTCCAACTGATACTCCGACTTACCTATCAGCGCTCCCAGGGCTATAGCTATGGGCAGTCCAATCATACCTGTGCCGGGAATGCCCACTCCCATTGCGTTCTTCAGGATATTGGCACTCAACAAGACATCTATTTTCTCCGGCTTTGCACCCAAGGTTTCGGTTGCTTTCGCCACACATAAGGCAACAGCAATGGGTTCCGTACAGCCAATGGCAGGAACTACTTCGCGCTGTACCAAAGCAATTATTTGTTTTCTTTCGGCTTCAGTCATACCATATATATTTTTATTCAATCTTTATACAAAGATATACGGAATAACAAATAAATACCAGAGTTTACCGCACTTTTTTCTTCTTGTACCTGTTATTACAAAATAATAGCGTATTTTTGCAAACTGCTAAACTGTATTTATTTATCAACATTCAAAAAAGAAGGATATGAATTTTAAGAAGTGGACTACTGCTCTCATGCTTGCCTTAGCCCGTTTCGTCCTGCATACAAGACGAAGCGCTCAACTCCGAAGCAGCCATTGACGCCTGTACAGGCGCGGATGTACAATTGGCTCACATCAACAGTGACTCTAAAGAAATAAACATATATGTACATAAAGGGGCAAACCTTGCCAAACAGCAACTGCTGTTTACGCTGCCCGACGGTGCCACCATCAAGGCAGACGAACATTCACCGAATGACATCCTTAACAATTACGATTTCAGCAACGAGTCTCACTCCCGCACCTTCACTGTCACTTCCGAAGACGGCGAATGGACCGCTACCTATACCGTAAAAGTAGTACCTGCCGAAATGCCGGAAACATTCCATTTCGAAGACCTGCTCCCCTCTGCCGGTACTGAATACGACATTTTCTATGAGTTCGAACCCGGAACTTCAACCAGTGTTTCACGCGTAGCGCAATGGTCCAGCGGCAACCCCGGCTACAAACTTACCGGCATGACAGACAACCGCACCGGCTATCCTACGCAGCAGGTTGCCGACGGCTACCGCGGCAACGGACTGAAACTGACCACTTGCGACACCGGAAGTTTCGGAGCCATGGTGCAAATGTATATTGCCGCCGGAAACCTGTTTATCGGTTCCTTCGACCTGGCAAACGCACTGAAAGATCCTCTGCGTGCCACCAAGTTCGGCATACAGTATTACAAACGCCCCATAGCGTTGAAGGGTTACTTCAAATTCAAGGCAGGAGAAGTTTATACCGATGAAGGCGAAGTACAGAAAGACATGAAAGACCGTTTCGACATTTACGCCATACTGTACGAAGCAAACGAGAACTCCTTTATGCTGGACGGCAGCAACAGCCTGACTTCCGAAAACATCGTAGCCAAAGCCCAAATCAGTGAAGAGGCTGCTGTAGAAACCGATGAATGGACAGCGTTCGAGTTACCTTTCGAACCAATGAACGGTAAAGAGATAAACAAGTCGAAACTGCAGGACGGCAAGTACAAATTAAGCATCGTCCTCTCCTCCAGCGTGAAAGGCGCATACTTCAAAGGGGCAGTCGGCAGCACATTATACGTAGACGAATTAGAACTTATAAGCGAAGAAATCTGATTATAGAATATGAAAAAGCATCATTTTATTTGCACGATAGCCGTACTGCTGGCAATGGTAGCCAACGTACAGGCACAAGAAGAGAGAAACAAAAGTCTTATCAACTCCTATCTGCACGGTTGGGAATACAACATTAAAGCCGGATTCAATATCGGCGGTACATCTCCCATTCCCCTGCCCAAGGAGATACGCAAGATAGACAGCTACGCACCGGGCATCGCCATTGCCATTGAAGGTAATGCCACCAAGTGGTTCGACGAAAAGAAAAAGTGGGGACTTACCCTGGGACTGCGGTTGGAGAACAAGAACATGACCACCGAAGCCACCGTAAAGAACTACGGTATGAAAATCATCAATACCAACGGCGGAGAGCTGGCAGGTCTTTGGACGGTGGAGTCAAAACCAAAGTGAAGAACTCCTACCTCACCATTCCCATCCTTGCCGACTACCGCATCAGCAAGCGCTGGATAGTATCGGCAGGTCCGTACTTCTCCTATCTGCTGGAAGGCAACTTCTCCGGACATGTGTACGAGGGTCACTTGCGCACGCCCGACCAGACCGGTTCCAAAGTGGAATTTACCGGTGAAAGCATCGCAACTTACGATTTCTCCAACGAGCTGCGCAAGTTCCAGTGGGGTATCCAATTCGGGGGCGAATGGAAAGCGTTCAAGCATCTCACCGTGCATGCCGATGTAACGTGGGGATTAAACAATATCTTCCAGAAAGACTTCGATACGATAACATTTAATATGTATCCTATCTATCTGAACTTAGGATTCGGATATGCTTTCTAAACAAGATTTTTTCGTTTTTTCTCGTCACTCGTCACTTTTCGTCTTAATACACTAAGAACAAGAGTATTAACGGGTAACGATAAGTTATATCAACGGTGATGACCAATATTGGTCGTCACGTTTTTTCTATAACATCTTAAATCAAACAGAGCTATCATTCTGTTATTCAGCATAAAGCGAAGAGATTATTCTTCTCATATAAAAAATGTGAAAATCTTCGTTTTCTCCCTAATATCCTACATTTCGTACGAATTATTCCAATTAACATCAGCACTTCGTGCTTAATGTATCGAAAAGCGGTACTTATATTATATTGATAACACACTTTTTAAAGCTATCATAAAAATATTCTTTTCCTATATTTCATAGTATTTCGCAGCCGCTAAAGTAGACCTTTACAGTTCTAAAGTAGGCCTTTACGGCTCTAAAGTAGACCTTTACTCAGTCAACATCGCTTAGAACGACACAAGTTTTAATCTCAGTCCAAAAAGGATGTTGTTTCTATACTACATATATAAAAAAGAACGGATATCTATTCTTCAATAATAGATAATCCGTTCTTATATAATAGGTTACTTCTAATATAGTTATTTATTGTCTTGAAAAACAACTATACTACATAAATTAAGTTATTCTCCTATAACTTCAAGTTCGTCAACGATTAAAGTACTATTAGCCGCACCATTGAAATTAGCACCATCCTTACTTGAAGAACATACGATGCTAACTTATATGTTTTTGTAGCATCATAAGCTGCGCCTTCTTTCCATTTAAATTCAAGATTGAAAGGAGTCCAATCATCCTTAGCTGTTCCATCTTCCAACCGAGCTCTTGCTACAATTCTTTCATCGTCACTATCAATATTAGTACCATCTAAAGTTTCATCTTCTGATGTTATTGTATAAAGAACTGCTTGAATAGCACACTCGTCTATAGCATCTGTCTCTATAAATTCATACTGTGGAAAGCCTGATTTTTTATGTGTTTCAATAAAAGGATGTCCTGGGGTAAATTTATAAACCCCTTTAAAGAATAAAGGTTTTTTAGGATACAAAGACTCCAAATTTTGTATATTCAATTGTAGTACTTCCTTCACCAAACGCAAATCTACCAGTGAATAAAGAACCAGAGGTTATACCAGCACCCATTATAGCTGCAGCAGTCTTTCTTGTATCAAGCGTCACCAATTTGGCTGCACTACCGGAGACTCCTTGAACATCTTCTAAAGCCGCCATTCTGTTAGTTGATTAAAGGAATGAAGCATGGCAGCACCTGGGTTGGAAGTCGCAAGTACATTATTTTTCGACTTTGGAGCTGGATAAGCTCCAAAGTCAGATTGAAGTTCTTCCCATTCATCAAAAGTAAACTTCATCACAGCATTTTTAGTCGGAGATTTCACTACATACTCCACTACCTTACCATCTTCCGCTGTCACAGCAATAGTCACATCTGATGAAAGATTCATAGCCTTACCACTTTCTACAGAAGAAGTAGCCTTATCAGAAATAGTAAAAGTAGGAACCAAGTTCTTCAAAGCATCTGCATTCTTTTCAACTTCTTCCTCATTGACTCTGAATGTAATCGTATTATCCTCATTAATAACCGGTTGCTCAATTACAATCGCATTCGCCTCATTGGAGATATCGAAAGAAAAAGCCGTAATCTTTGCCTCACTACTTTCAGAACCTGTCAGGCGAGTACCTCGTATACAACTTTTACACTCTGCTTCAAGCCGCCTACAGTAGCATCAATATCCATATCTACCTTTACAGCACTATTTGCAATAGTACCTTTGGCATTGATTGTACAAGACAAGGCATCAACCTTTAAATCTTGAGTACCGGTAAATGTATATACATTACCATTTTGAGATAATACACAATTCTTTAACTCTACATCACCGATAGTAATTCCCATAAAGCTAAAATTGGCCAAAGAGAGATTTATAGCAGAAGGACCGGCCTTTTCAATCTTTATTTTTTGAGGTTCTGAAGGCATTGTAGTTCCCTCTACTGTTACAGTCAATGTACCTTTATAGTTACCGGCCATCTCACTTTCAATGACCTTAGAATAATCCGGCGCCTCATCGTCATCGCTACAAGCGGTAAATAAACTCATTGAACAAATCAATGCGAATAAATAAAACAAATTTTTCTTCATACAAATACTTGTTTAGTTAATAAAATCCCTACATAGTTAAGGGTTAGTTAATATTCTCTTTTATATCGAGGGTGCAAAATAACAGTTTTTAAAGCCTTTAAACAAGGTCTTTAATAAAAAATAGATGTCCTTTTTTTCATATAGGAAGAATTATAAGCATTCTTTACATTATTAAATACTCTTACATATTTCCGCAAAAAGATACGGTTTCAAACAGTATTTTTATTCTCTAAAAGTCGGGAAATAAAAGATTTATTGTCATTTTTGAAACGTTTTACAAAAAAAATTGTTACCTTTATAAAGTCAAAGCCTTTTATAACAAGGCAAACTGGCACATTAACCTCATTATAAACCCTTAAAGCAATTGATATGTTCAACTCATTCGGCAATATTCTCCGCCTTACCAGTTTCGGAGAATCACACGGTAAAGGCATAGGCGGCGTAATAGACGGATTCCCCGCAGGAATCACCATCGATATGGACTTCGTACAATCGGAGCTCGACCGCCGGCGACCGGGGCAATCACGCATCACTACCTCACGCAAAGAATCCGACAAGGTGGAATTCCTTTCCGGCATCTTCGAGGGCAAGTCCACCGGATGCCCCATCGGATTCATCGTGTGGAACGAGAACCAACACTCCAACGACTATAACAACCTGAAAGAAGTGTACCGCCCCTCGCACGCCGACTATACATATAATGTAAAATACGGAATACGCGACCACCGTGGCGGCGGACGCTCATCGGCACGCGAAACCATTTCGCGCGTAGTGGCAGGCGCATTGGCAAAACTCGCCTTGAAACAGCTTGGCATCCGCATCACCGCATACACCTCGCAGGTAGGTCCCATCAAACTGGAAGAAAACTATACTGCCTACGACCTCGACCTGATTGATACCAACCCAGTACGTTGCCCCGACCCGGAGAAAGCCAAAGAAATGGAAGAGCTTATCTTCAAGATAAAGGGCGAAGGCGATACCATTGGCGGCGTGGTGACCTGCGTTATCAAAGGATGCCCCATCGGACTGGGACAACCCGTTTACGGCAAACTCCAATCCGCCCTTGCCGCCGGCATGCTCAGTATCAACGCCGCAAAAGCGTTTGAATACGGCGAAGGCTTCAAAGGACTGAAGATGAAAGGCTCCGAACAGAACGACGTGTTCTATAACAACAACGGACGCATCGAAACGCATACCAACCACTCCGGTGGCATTCAGGGCGGCATCAGCAACGGACAGGACATCTACTTCCGCGTAGCCTTCAAGCCCGTGGCAACCGTACTCATGGAGCAGCACACCGTAAACATGGACGGCGTGGACACCACCCTCAAAGCCCGCGGACGTCACGACCCCTGCGTACTGCCCCGCGCCGTGCCCATCGTGGAAGCCATGGCAGCCATGACCCTGCTCGATTTCTACTTGATTGACCGTACTACACAATTATAACAAACGGGTGATAAAGTGATAGGATATCACCTCATCATTTCACATTATTATTATGGAAATAAAGAAATATATCGCAGAGAACGAATCCGGAATGCTGGAAGAGCTGTTCAGCCTTATCCGTATCCCCAGCATCAGTGCCAAACCCGAACACCACGACGACATGCTGGCGTGTGCCGAACGCTGGGCGCAACTGCTGCTCGCCGCCGGTGCAGACGAAGCACTGGTAATGCCTTCGCTGGCAATCCCATCGTATTCGGACAGAAGATTGTAGACCCGAAAGCCAAAACCGTATTGATATATGCACACTACGACGTAATGCCCGCCGAACCGCTGGAACTCTGGAAAAGCAATCCCTTCGAGCCCGAAGTACGCGACGGCCACATCTGGGCGCGCGGTGCGGACGATGACAAAGGACAGTCCTTCATCCAGGTAAAGGCTTTTGAATATCTGGTAAAGAACAACCTGCTGACTCATAACGTCAAGTTCATCTTTGAAGGAGAGGAAGAGATTGGCTCGCCCAGCCTCGAAGGCTTCTGCCGGGAACACAAAGAACTGCTGAAAGCCGACGTAATCCTCGTATCCGACACCAGCATGCTGGGTGCAGACCTTCCCTCGCTCACTACCGGCCTGCGCGGACTTGCCTATTGGGAGATAGAAGTGACCGGTCCGAACCGCGACCTGCACTCCGGACATTTCGGCGGTGCGGTGGCCAACCCCATCAATGTGCTTTGCGGAATGATAAGCAAGGTGACGGATGCCGACGGACGCATCACCGTTCCCGGCTTCTACGACGATGTGGAAGAAGTGCCGCAGGCGGAACGTGAAATGATAGCGCACATCCCGTTCGACGAGGAGAAATACAAAAAGGCTATCGGCGTAAACGCCCTTTTCGGTGAAAAAGGATACAGCACGCTGGAGCGCAACAGTTGCCGTCCGTCTTTCGATGTATGCGGCATCTGGGGCGGCTATACGGGCGAAGGTTCTAAAACCGTACTGCCTCCAAGGCATACGCCAAAGTATCCTGCCGACTGGTTCCGCATCAGGATCATGAGAAGATTTCGAAACTGTTTGAAGAGTACATCGCTCGTGTGGCTCCGGCTTATGTCAAGGTAAGAGTGACGCCTAAACATGGTGGACAAGGTTATGTTTGTCCGATCGATCTTCCCGCTTATAAGGCGGCAGAGGAAGCCGTTTTCGTAGCTTTTGGCAAACGTCCGTTGGCCGTGCGCCGTGGCGGAAGTATCCCTATTATCTCGACTTTCGAGCAGGTGTTGGGCATCAAGACTGTCCTGATGGGATTCGGCCTCGAACAGAATGCGATTCATTCGCCGAACGAAAGCTGTACGCTTGATTTCTTTTATAAGGGAATCGAGTCGGTAGCCGAATTTTATAAACGATTCAATTGATATGACAAATAATGAAATAGTTGTTCGTGCGCTTGCCAATACAGGCATTACTGCTCTGAACGAGATGCAGCAGGCGGTATTGGATGCCGGGACGACAAAAGACATGGTGCTGCTCAGTCCGACAGGGTCGGGCAAGACGCTGGCTTTCCTTTTGCCTTTGCTGACGACGTTGACGGATGAGGACAAAAAGATACAGGCCGTGATCATCGCTCCTTCCCGTGAGCTGGCTTTGCAGATCGAAACGGTATTGCGCTCGTTGGGGGCCGGATATAAGGTGAATTGTTGTTACGGAGGGCATCCCATCCGCACGGAGAAGAAGAGTCTCGAACATCCGCCGACGGTCCTGATCGGCACGCCGGGGCGTATCGTCGACCATCTGGAACGGGGTAATATCAATCTGGACAGTGTGCGTACGCTGATCCTTGATGAGTTCGACAAATCGCTCGAACTGGGTTTCCTTGCTGAAATGAAGGAGATTTTGGCACATCTCCCAGGCGTGCGCCGCCGGGTGCTGACTTCGGCAACGGCAGCAGTCGATATTCCTGCTTTCACTGGGATTACAGCTCCGGTACGATTGTCGTTCTTGAAAGATGTGAAGGAGTCGAAAGGGCTGGTTTTGCGTGTGGTCAAGTCTCCAGTTAAGGACAAGTTGGAAACCTTGTACAAGCTTTTAGGTGAACTGAAAGGTGGTTCTGCTTATCTTCTGCAATTATCGGGAGACGGTAGAACGGGTGAGCAACTATCTGACCGAAATGGGTGTAGATAACGAATACTTCCACGGAGGAATGGAGCAACCGGAACGTGAACGTGCCTTGTCGCATTTCCGTAACGGCAGTGCTACCGTATTCATCTCTACTGATTTGGCCTCTCGCGGTCTTGATATTCCAGAAGTGAAGAATGTGATCCATTATCATCTTCCTGTGAGTGAAGAGGCGTACGTGCATCGTAACGGACGTACGGCTCGTATGAATGCGGAAGGGGTTGCTTATCTGATCTTGAATGCGGAAGAGACGATTCCTGAATATATCACCCGCGAGCCGGATGAGTTTTTCTTGCCGGAAGTGGCAAAGAAGCCCGTCCGTTCCGAGTGGGTGACACTGACGATCAATCGGGGGAAACGGGACAAATTGAGCAAGAAGGATGTGTCGGCTTCCTCTTTCAGAAAGGTGGACTGGAAAAGGACGATTTAGGCATAGTCGAGATAAAGGAAAGTTGCGCTTTCGCAGCTGTCAAGCGGACTAAACTTTCCGGTTTGCTGGGGCGTATTCGGAATGAAAAGATAAAGAACATGAAGCTAAGTTTATATGAGTATATTGATAAAAGGCGCTTTATTGGATGGTGCTGTAACTGATGTCTATATAGAGAAAAAGGAGATCAGGCAGGTAGGGACGGATCTTCAGGTACAGGCGGAGACAAGGTGGATAGATCGGAAGGCGTAAGTTGATCCCTGGTTTCGTAAATGCGCATACACATGCCGCTATGACGCTTTTCCGTGGTTTTGGCGATGACATGCCGTTGATGCCTGGCTGGAGCAGAAGATCTGGCCGAATGAAGCGAAATTGACGCGCGAGGATGTTTATTGGGGAACGAAGCTTGCTTGTCTCGAAATGATAAAAAGTGGGACGACAACGTTTTTCGATATGTATCATAAGTTCCGGGCTACGGCCGATGCTGTCGAAGAAATGGGGCTGCGTGCATTGCTTGCCGGTGTCTGTTTCGATCATTTCAAACCAGAATTGGCAGAAAAGAGCAAGCGTGAAAACGAGAAACTTGTTGTCGATGTGGAAAACTATAGCAAGCGCATACGGTATGCGGTCGGTCCCCATGCCATTTATACCGTGTCTGGCGAACTGTTACAGTGGATACATGGTTTTGCTGCCGAGCATTCCGTCCCGATTCATCTGCATTTGGCAGAGACGGAAGGCGAAGTCAGAAACTCAATCAAACAGTTCGGTTTTACTCCTGTACGTTATTTATATAAATTAGGCATATTATCCCCACGTCTGATCATTGCGCACGGTATCTATGTCGATGATGACGAGGTTCGTATGCTGGCGGATCACGGAGTGAAAGTAGTGCATAATCCGGCATCCAATATGAAGCTGCCTCCGGCATTCAATTCAAATTTTGTGAGATGCGAAAGGCCGGTGTTACTGTCGCTTTGGGTACTGACGGTTGTTCTTCTTCCAATATCTGGATATGATCGAGGCGATGAAACTTGCTTCGCTTTTAGGCAAGGCCTGGCGGAAAGACCCGGAGGCGATTCCTCCAGTGAAATATTCCAGGCGGCGACGGAAGCCGGTGCTTTGGCTATCGGACTGAAAGCCGGACGGATTGCCGAAGGCTATCTGGCGGATCTCTGTCTGGTCGATTTGGATATCCCGGCTTTTACCCCGAATCATAACTTTGTCTCCAATCTCGTGTATGCAGC
>ENA-OQCX01000699-OQCX01000699.1-human-gut-metagenome-genome-assembly--contig:-NODE-699-length-17081-cov-2.954288_pt1 | contig 17081 bp, 24 predicted proteins | sample MGYA00242762_ERZ504587 | MGnify/ENA primary metagenome ERZ504587 (study PRJEB26092, sample SAMD00036337) | human gut metagenome | host: Homo sapiens | study: EMG produced TPA metagenomics assembly of... | reverse complement strand
GTGGAAGAGATAGACGCAAGCGTGCTTACAAAGCAGTTTACGGACTTTTTCAACACCTACAGCGCAGCCGTGCTGGACGAGTTCAGCACATATAAGCAGAACATGGAAAAGTACCTTACAGAGATTGCGGGCGTATATGACAGCTACGTAAGCAAGACAGAGGCTTATTTGCGCAGTATGAGAGCCAGTTTAACGAAAGATACAGCAGTTTTGAAAGCACGCTTGACAACTGGGACAAGGAACTTTTAAGCGCCTATACAGAATTTATGGCAAAAATTAAGCTATTCCAGTCGGACGCTGAAAACGAATTTAATACATGGTTTGAGAGTATCAAGGACAAGCTGGGCGAGGACATAGCAGGCAGCCTGCAACTGCAAATTGAAGAGCTGGCAACAGCCATGCAGGAAGTGAAAAAGCAGGCAGAGGCAGGCACGAAAGAAACCAAAGAGGCAATAGCAGCGTTGGACGAGCGACTTAAGAGAGTAGAAAGCGGCTGGGGCATTGACTATAAGCATGATGCTGTACTGGGATTGTGTTACATGGGCGCAGCATACATGAGCCAGCATTACGAAAGAACAGTAGAAACGGCAGTGTTAGGGGCTACCTACGTGGGTAATTCCTATCTTGCAAATACATTTTAGAAAGGCGGCAGACCATGAAAGGATTTCCTAAAGTATTAAAGACAAAAGAGGATTATTACAACTGCCTTGCTATGGTAGCAAGCGGAGAACTGGCGGCAGCAGATTTGCTGGCGAAAATCGAGAGCGCAGAGAACCAGCGTTATATTGAGTGCGGCGTAGCAGCTGTAGAGGAAGAGAAAAAGGCGGTTACGGTATATTACTGCGACGAGGCAGCGGTAGGTATGAAATTTGTAGCAGGCGACGTATCCGGCACGGTGCAGGGAGTAACACATATCCAGACCGACGAGGCAGCGGCAGCAGGAGAGGCGGGAAACGACAGAACAGCCCTTACACTTTCCAAAGCGGTAAAAGCGGGCTGCAAGGTAATTGCGCTGGAACGCACAGACACCGTGGCAGGAATGACAACAGACGACATTGCAGCACTGAAAGGAGTATTAAAGCAGTATGAGTAGATTATTAGTGGACGACGTTACAAAGACCGACGCAAGGGCGCTTTTGAACGTAAATAAAATGGCTACAATCAGCGATATTGTAGCACCGAGCAATGAGTACATTTACGCCAGCGGAGCAAATGAGCTGACCGTAGTAGAGGGTTGCGTAATTGCCGTGGGCGGCGCTGGAATTTTCAAGACAGCAAATACAATTCTTACGGCTGCTAATCTGGACGCAGGCAGCGCTTTTGCGGTAGGTAAGGACTATTACGTATATATCTGCGACAGCAGAATTGACAGCGCAGACGAGAAATACGTAATTTCCCTTAATTCTACATACCCGACAGGCTGGAACGCTACAAACAGCCGTAAAATCGGCGGCTTTCATTATGGACGCTGCCGCAAGGTGGACAGCAATTTACAGCCGCTTAATGGCAGCAGTGTTATTTTTGGCACAGGCTGGGAAAGTGCAGTAAGCAATGGCATTGTACCACGTTCTGTATGGACACTGGGACACCGCCCGAAATGCAGCCCAGAGGGTATGGTATATTTAGGCGGCGGCACATGGGTAGATATTTACCTTAATTCTGACGACGGAGCAAAGGGCTTGAAATCAGAGTACGGCTGCGCACCTATGACGGGTACAGAAAGCATGAACTGGTACAACTTTGTAGAACGTCTGGCAAAGAGCGGCAAACGCCTGCCGAACTATGCGGAATTTTGCGCTTATGCTTTTGGCAGCCCTGCCGGACTGGATAACGCAAATACAAACGCATGGAGCGCCACCAGCAACACAGGTAGGGGCGTAACAGGCAGTGTGGTAAATGCCGTTTCTTCCGTGGGCGTTGTAGATGCCGTGGGGCGTGTCTGGGAGTGGCTGGACGAGCTTATTACAAGAGCGGAACACGCCACAAATGCAGACTACCACGCAAGCGTAGCGTGGGGCTGGGACAAGAAAAGCCCATTGAACGCAGGCGAGAAGTCTTACGACGTTGGTAACATTTACCAGTATTACGCATATTCTCTGGCGGCGCTGATAGCGGGCGGCATCTGGGCGATGGGGCGAATTGCGGCGCTCGTGCCGTGGGTTGCAGCATTTCCCCGTGGTATGTCTATGCGAGCATTGGCGCTCGTGGGGCGTGTGACTCTCTGTAGACGCGGGCGAAAGCCCAGCCGGATAAACGGGGGTAAGGCATGGACATACAGACAAAAACAGATATTATACACCAGAAAATATACGATTTTCTGCTATATATTTACCCTCTGCTTACGAAGTACCCAAAGTATGAGAAATTCAGTTTACAGACGGCGACAAGAAACGCAATTCTTGAAATGCTGCAAGAGGTTATAAAGTGGGATAAGACGGCAACGAAAAGCCACTTATACACGGTAGATACGGCATTGCAGGAAAGTAAAGAATTGCTGCGGCTGGCGCATGACTTGAAGTATAGCGCTATGAACGCACGGCACTACGGCGAGAGCTGCCGCAAGCTGAAAGAAATAGGCGTTATGCTGGGCGAACTGATAGAAGAGGTAAAGACCAGAAAATAGCAGGATATGGGGCAGCTGCTTACTTACAGCCTCTGGCGGCGCTGATAGCGGGCGGCAACTGGAACAATGGGGCGAATTGCGGCGCTCGTGCGTGAATTGCAACAATTACCCGTGGAATGTCAATACGAACATTGGCGCTCGTGGGGCGTGTGACTTAGTGAGAACATTACAGGCACAGAGTTCTACGGAATACTGGCAAGGACTTAGAAAGGGATAAGACCGAGTGTTTAATATCCTATAGTCAGAGTGGCTGTCCCGCCGTGAGGCAAAGAGAAAAAATACGGCTGCTGGTTAGTAGCTACGGCGAAAGGCAGGAGCTTAATACTTGAAGAGAGTAGGATACATTACCGATAAGGACGGGCGGCGCATTACGCTTTTAGAGGCTATGGGCGACTATGGAAACGTACAGAAAGCTATAACAAAGCCAGAAAGTGTAAACGCCACAGAAAAGACGTACTGATTTTTACGAAAGACAAAGAGGAAAACTTAGACAAGGTGCGGGAAGATATTATAAACCTTGCCTATGAGCCAAGCAAATACCATTACTTTAAGGTGTACGAACCGAAAGAGCGGCAGATAATGGCGCTGCCGTTCTATGACAGGGTGGTACAGCACGCCATAAACAACGTGTTAGAGCCTATATTTGATAAGCGGTTTATATCGCAGTCTTACGCCTGCCGGAAAGGTAAAGGTATGCACGCTGCGTCTGATACGCTAAAAGAGTGGCTGTATGAGTGGAACAAATACCACCCAGACCAGCCGCTTTATGCTATCAAGGCAGATATACACCACTATTTCCAAAGCATAGACCATGCGGTATTAAAAACTGAAATACGTAAGGTTATAAAAGACGCTGGGGTACTGGCATTGCTGGACAGGATAATAGACCACAACGGCAATATGCCGGACGGCGTAGGGATACCAGTAGGAAACCTTACCAGTCAGTTATTTGCAAATATCTATCTGGACGCATTAGACCAGTTTATTAAGCATGAGCTGGGCGTAGAGGCGTACATACGCTATATGGACGACTTTGTAATATTAAGCCCAGACAAGGAACAGCTGCGCAACTGGCTTGCACGGATAGAGCAATTCTTACGGGAAGAGCTTAAGTTAGAGTTTAACCCGAAAACTACCATACTGGCAGCAAAGAACGGTATAGACTTTGTAGGCTACAAACACAGGGCAACGCACAGGAAAGTACGAAAGGACAGCATAAAGCGCATAAAGCGTACTATCAAGAAGTGCGAGAGCGGGAAAATCACAAAAGAGCAGTTACAAAAGAGTATACAGAGCTGGACGGGACACGCAGGACACGCCGACAGCTATAACCTACGAAAGAAAATAGAAACGCTGGCAGAGGCAGCCATAGAAAAGGCTGCTTAAGCGGCAAAATGCAGGAGCGAGTACATGAGTAGCAATTTACTAAGGGTAGTACAAGAACAACAGGAAACCATAGAAAAGCAAAGCAGGCTTATTGCTGATTTAATAGCCACTCTGGAAAGCTGGGAGCAGACAGCGAGCTACGACGGCGCAGAGCTGAAAGAGCGGGCAAAAGATTTGCAATTAAGAGAAAGGCAGGATTTATGAACATGACTATTACAGAATTTATTGAGGCGGCGGCACATAACAAAATTATCCAGCTGGTAGTATTGGCGATTGTGTGCGACACGGTTTTTGGCGTGCTGCGTGCAATCAAAGAGAAGAAATTTAACAGCTGCGCAGGCATTGACGGGGCTATCAGAAAAGTAGGTATGCTTATTTCTCTGGTATTCATGCTGGCAATCGACGTACTGATTAAGATTAACTTAATCGGATTTATACCGGAGCAGGTACGTACATATTTAGGGCTTGATACCGTGGGCGTGGCTGAATTTTTCGCACTGCTCTACATTGCCTATGAAGTAGTGAGCATTTTTAAGAATATGGCATTATGCGGGCTGCCCGTAAAAAAGGTATGGGAAAAGGTGCGGGAGTTTCTGGCGAAGTATACGGACGAACTGCCGGACACAGACGAACTGGACGGGGACAGCACCACAGGCAACGTAGAGGAACACAGGACACAGGAAAGATAAGAATAATAAGGACATAGCAGCAAAGAGCGCTTGCGGGACACCGCAGGCGCTTATTTTGTATGCGGAAAGGCAGGAAATATGAACATTAACAGAAAGATAAGTAAGTACAATTTCAATAAGGGCAGCGTTTCCAGAATTAAGTATATTGTTATCCATTATGTAGGCGCACTGGGCGGCGCAGAGGACAACTGCCGATATTATGGCGGCGGCAATAGAAATGCGTCGGCGCATTACTTTGTAGGATTTAACGGCGAGGTATGGCAGTGCGTAGAGGACGCTAATATAGCGTGGCATTGCGGAGCGTCGAGCTATAAGCACGCAGAGTGCCGAAACGCTAATAGTATCGGTATTGAAATGTGCGTAAGGAAGAAAAACACAAAGAGCATGGGCGCAACAGATAAAGACTGGTATTTTGAGGACGCAACAGTAGAGGCAGCGGCAGAGCTTACCCGTTACCTTATGAATAAATACGGCGTGCCTGCATCTCATGTAATCAGACATTACGACGTAACGGGCAAGATTTGCCCTAACCCGTATGTATATAACACCAGCGCCCACACATGGGACGAGTTTAAGCGTAAAATCAGCGGACAGGCAGAAACACCGCAGGGCGGCAATGAAAAAACAATCTGGAATTTTCTTACAGGAAAGGGCTTAAATGCTTATGCCGTGGCTGGTATTATGGGTAATCTGTATGCTGAAAGCGGGCTTATGCCGAACAACTTACAGAACACCTATAACAATAAGCTGGGTAAGACGGACGCAGAATATACAGCAGCGGTGGATAATGGCAGCTATGGCAATTTTGTAAAGGACAGTGCAGGCTATGGGCTGGCGCAGTGGACGTATTGGAGCAGAAAGCAGGCGTTGCTTAATCATGCAAAACAGGCGGGCGTATCCATTGCAGACCTTAATATGCAGCTGGGCTTTTTATGGGAAGAATTGCAGGGATACACAGCAGTAATGGACGCACTGAAAAAGGCGGGCAGTGTGCGTGCTGCATCTGATGCCGTTCTTACTGGATATGAAAAGCCAGCAGACCAGAGCGAAACAGTAAAGAAAAAGCGTGCAGAGTACGGCGAGGGATACTATAAAAAGTATGCAGCAGGAAACGGTACAAAGTATTACAGAGTGCGCAAGAGCTGGACGGACGCAGCAAGCCAGCTGGGGGCGTTTACGTCGCTGGAAAATGCAAAGAGCGCTTGCAAGGCGGGTTATACTGTATATGATGATAACGGCAAGGCGGTATATACCGCAGCGGGGCAGCAGACAAGCGCAGGCGTTCCGTTTAGCGTACAGGTAGATATTTTAGACCTTAATATCAGAACAGGAGCAGGCACGAACTATGCAAAGACGGGAGAAACCACAGGAAAGGGAGTATTTACCATTGTGGAAGTGAAAGCCGGACAGGGCGCAAGTGCTGGCTGGGGACGCTTGAAGAGTGGCGCAGGCTGGATTAGCTTAGATTATGCCACAAGATTAGCTTAAGTTTTCGAGGGTGGGCGGTTCGCTGTCTGCCCTCTATTTTTTTGCGATTTTCTTAGAAATCTATACAAAAGTGTTGACAATATACCGAAAAAGGTATATAATAAAATCATGGAAAGGAGATAAGAACAAATAAGAGGCAAAGCCACTGGAAAGGAGAAACGGCACAATGGGTAAGAAAAAGAAACAAAAGAAAAAGCCTATCAACTGGCAAGAATTGGCAATCAGTGCAGTGATAGACTTAATCATAGGAACAATACTTATCATAATTGGTAAGTACATAGGTTAGGGCGAAAGCCCTAACCAACAGGCGGGCGATAAGCCCGCCGCCTATAAGAAATATAACACAAACCCAAAGCCGAAGTAAAGAGTATGCTTTTAAAATTAGGAGTATTTTTAGTAGCAGTAGGACTGGTAAAGCTGCTGGTTGCTTTCATTTTGAGGGCAAGAGAAAAGAGAGGTAAGGCATGAATTTAGGCGAAAACATTAAAAAAGCACGAAAAGCGGCAGGCGTGACGCAAAAGGAACTTGCAGAGCGCCTGCAAGTATACCAGAAAGATATAAGCCGCTGGGAAAACAACGAGCTTACGCCAAACGCAATAACACTTGCGAAAATTTGCAGAGAGCTTAACGCCTCTGCTGATGAAATTTTAGAATTGAAGTAGAAACGAAAGCGAGGGCTTACTATGACAAAGAAAAAGGTAATTTTATTGGTAGTGGCTGCATTATTTGCAGTAAGCGGTTTAACGGCGCTGCGTCTGGAATATAACAGGTGGGTGGTTGTATTGTGATTGCGGCAGTATGCGCCTATTTTGGACTGAAAAAGAAAAGCGCAGGAAAAGAGAACGGAAACAGAACACCAGCGCCTGCCGCCGCATCTGGTAGCAGGGTTTTAGATACAATCAGAACGAAAGTAGTAGGCGTGACGTTCAATAATGAGGACGGAGAAAACAGGCAGGATATTTTAAGCAAAATGTCCGGTAGTGAAGATATTACAGTAGAAAAGTACACATACAACGGAGAGCCTGCCGCATACGTAAAGTGGGGCGATAAGGTAATAGGCAATCTATCGGCAGAACTGGCGGGGGACTTAGCGAGAAAGTACCCGAAAGCCCGCTACACCGCAGAAATACTGGAAATTTCTGGGGGGGGGGTACAGACGTTCGGGTGCAATATAGAGCTTGACGTAATCGAGGACGCAACGCCCAGCGTAAGCCAGCATACGGGAGAAACTACAGTATATGTAGACCGTAGCAACAAAAAATACCATAGTAAGCCTAACTGTTCGGGAATGAAAAACCCAAAGAGCATACCGCTAAGCCAAGCAAAGAAGAAATACACCGCTTGTAAAAAGTGTTGTAAATAGGTAAAGGCATAAGCCGCAGACTTGTAAAAGAGTTTGCGGCTTTTCGTCGTATATGGGGAAAGAACAGGAACGAAAGAGAGGTAGCAGAAATGGCGAATAAGAAAGGCAGCCGACAGCTGACATGGACAGACCGTATAAGTATTGAGGCATTGAAAAAAGCAGGGCATAGCGTGATAGAGATAGCAGAACAGCTGGGCGTACACCGCAGCACTATATACAATGAGCTTAAGCGAGGGGAATATATGCACAGAAATAGCGACTATACAGAAACATTAAGTTATAGCCCAAACAAGGCACAAATGAAAGCAGAGGAAAATTTAAAGGCAAGGGGTACACAACTTAAAATAGGAAACGATATTGCATACGCAAATTATATAGAGGATAAAATAGTAAATGAAGATTACAGCCCAGCTGCGGTACTGGGAGAATTGAAAGCACAGGGGAAAGAGGGGGACTTTTCCGTAACAGTATGCGTAACGACCTTATACAGCTACATTGATAAGGGTATTTTCCTTAAGTTGTCTAATAAGAATTTGCCAGTAAAGAAGAATAAGAAGAGAAATTATAAGAAAGTACAGAGGCAACAGAAAAGGGCGGCAGCAGGAGAGAGCATAGACAAACGCCCGAAAGAGATAGATACACGGGAAGAGTTCGGCAACTGGGAAATGGACAGCGTTTTAGGTAAGCGGGGAAAGTCAAAAAATACGTTGCTGGTACTGACGGAGCGGAAAACCAGAAACGAGATTATATTTAAACTGCCAGACCATACAGACGAGGCAGTAGTAGCGGCACTGGATAGATTAGAAAGAAAATGGGGCGCTGATATGTTTAAGCGGGTATTTAAGACAATCACAGTAGACAACGGCAGCGAGTTTGCAGATGCAGAGGGCTTACAGCGTTCTATTATCAACGAGGGAGAAAAGCGGACAAAGGTATATTACTGCCACCCGTACAGCAGTTGGGAGCGTGGCACAAATGAGGTAACAAATAAGATGATACGCCGGAAGATACCGAAAGGCACAAATTTTGACGACAGGACAGAGGAAGAGGTAGAGAGTATAGAGAACTGGATAAACGGATACCCACGCAAAATACATGGCTATCATTCAGCAGGGGAACTATTCGAGGAAGAGGTAAAGCAGCTTGCATAAGAACGAAAATAGGGAGCGTGAGAGGCTGGCAGCAGTGGCAGCCTTACTATTGCGCTGCCTAAAAGTGAAAATATACAATAAAACAGGCTACGTATTGTGCAAAACGGCAAAACGATAAAAACATGAAAAAAATGTCGAATTTAATGTTGACATTTTATTTCAGGCTTTTATATAATTTATATATTTACCTTTTCCATAAATAATGATAGAATACTTCTATATGTATTGATTGTGGGAATGGTGATGGAAAGGTGGAATCATTATGATTACAGTTAATGCTATGGGGGATAATTGTCCAATCCCGGTTATTAAGACCAAAAAGGCAATAGCTGCACTGACCGGACCGGAGACAATTGAAGTTCTGGTTGACAATGAGATCGCAGTGCAGAACGTAACAAAGATGGCATCAGGTTCAGGAGGAAAAGTTACTTCTGAGAAGCTTGGGGATGCCGAGTTTAAAGTTACGATTGAAATGGAAGGAGCACCGGCAGCAGACGAAGCAGAAGCAGTATGCGTACCGGATGCAAGAGACAATACAGTTGTTGTTGTATCATCTGACCGTATGGGATCTGGAAATGATGAATTAGGTAAAGTACTGATCAAAGGATTTATCTTTGCAGTGACACAGCTTGATACTCTGCCAAAGACAATGCTTTTCTATAATGGAGGAGCAACCTTGACAACAGAAGATTCGGATTCTCTGGAAGATCTGAAATCACTGGAAGCACAGGGAGTAGAGATCATGACATGTGGAACCTGTCTGGATTACTATGGTCTGAAAGACAAGCTTGCAGTTGGTACAGTTACGAATATGTACAGCATTGTGGAGACAATGGCAAAAGCAGGAAGAATCGTCAGACCATCATAAATTTACTTACATATCTGGATAAAAGCCGGATTCCTGAAGAAAGATGCAGGAGTTCCGGCTTTCTTATACTATCATGTATGTATAATGAATACAAAAATCCGGGCGTGTCAGAGAGATAAATGGATTGTCTCGGGAAAAAGGTATGAAAAACAGGAGGAGTAATAAGAATGAAATCAGATGTAAAATTAACGAGTTTAAGCAAAACCGCAGGTTGAGCGGCCAAGATTGGTCCGGAGACCCTTGCTCAGGTTCTGAGTAAGCTGCCAAAATTTGAGGATGACAATTTAATAGTAGGAATCGAGACTTCCGATGATGCTGCCATCTACAAAGTGACAGATGATATTGCGATGATTCAGACGGTTGATTTCTTTACTCCGATCGTAGATGATCCATATATGTTCGGACAGATCGCCGCGGCCAACTCGCTCAGTGATGTGTGGGCGATGGGAGGAGAGCCGGCAGTAGCATTGAACATTGTAGGTTTCCCGAACTGCCTGGATCCGGCGATCCTTGGCGATATTCTTGCGGGAGGTGCAGATAAGGTAAAAGAAGCAGGTGCGGTATTAGTCGGCGGTCATTCAGTACAGGATGATGAGCAAAATACGGTCTCTGCGTATCCGGATTTGTTCACCCGGATAAGATCTTTAAGAATTATGGTTGCAGACCTGGCGATATATTGATTCTTACAAAACAGATCGGAAGTGGTATCGTGAATACTGCGATCAAAGCAGAGATGGCATCGCCATCGGCAATCCGCGAGGCACAGACGGTTATGGCATCCTTGAATAAGATAGGCAAGCAGGTTGTAGAGAAGTATGATGTTTCCGCATGTACGGATATTACAGGTTTTGGACTGCTTGGACACTGTGTTGAGATGGCATCCGCAAGTGATGTGACATTTGAACTCAGCGTTACCGACATTGCATATCTTCAGGATGCATATGATTATGCGAAGATGGGACTGGTTCCGGCAGGTGCCTATAAGAACAAGAGATATTCGATTGATAAGGTGGAAGTAGGATCGGTGAATGAGACATATTTAGATCTTCTTTATGATCCACAGACTTCCGGCGGACTTCTCATCAGTGTATCACCAAAAGAATATGAGAATATGATGAGAGATTTTAAAACATCAGGACTGGATACAACCGTTTCCGTAATCGGAACAGTTGCGCCAAAGAGTGATAAGCTGATCCGGTTATTCTAAAATTAAAATTTGAAAAGAATGACAGAATGGAGAAGTATAATGAATAAGAATTTATTGTATCGGAGTATTCCGAAGGTGGATATTCTTCTGGCAGACGAAGGGATAAAAGTATTGATTGAGACATACAGCCGTGAAAGCGTCATGGAAGCGATCCACAGTGAGATGGAAAAACTCCGTGCATTTATCGGAGTGTGTGAAGAGGAAGAAAAAGCAAAGCAGCAGATTGCTCTTCTGAATGAAAATATCGCAAAAGCCGTATCTGCAATGTATACACCGAATATGAAGAAAGTGATCAATGGAACGGGAACCATCCTGCATACGAATCTTGGCCGTGCCCCGATAAGCTTCGGGCATATGATGAGGCAGCTGAGATCGTCAGTGGATATTCGAATCTGGAATATATACTGGAAGCAGGAAGAAGAGGAGAGCGGTATTCACATTTTGAAAAATTACTGTGTAAGTTAACCGGTGCAGAAGCTGCCATGGCGGTCAATAATAATGCATCTTCCGTGCTTTTGATCTTAAGTTCCCTGGCAAAAGGCGGGGAAGTGATTGTTTCCAGAGGGGAACTGATCGAGATCGGCGGAAAGTTCCGTATTCCGGATGTAATGGAACAGAGCGGTGCAAATCTTGTCGAAGTCGGAACGACGAATAAGACGCATTATGAAGATTACGAAGAGGCAATTACAGAAGAGACAAAGGCACTTCTGAAGGTGCACACCAGCAATTACCGGATTGTCGGATTTACAGAAAGTGTGGGAATTGACGAACTGGTACCGATCGCAAAGGAACATGGGATTCCGGTAGTAGAAGATCTTGGAAGCGGTGTGTTGATCAATCTGGAAAAATATGGACTGACGCATGAGCCTACTGTACAGGAATCCATTGCACATGGTGCTGATGTGGTGTGTTTCAGTGGTGACAAACTGCTGGGCGGTCCACAGGCCGGAATTATCATCGGTAAGAAGAAATATATTGATATGATGAAGAAGAACCAGCTGACCCGTGCACTCCGTATTGATAAATTTACGGCGGCGGCACTGGAGATGGTTCTGATGGAGTATCTGTCAGAAGAGACAGCCGTACAGAATATTCCTGTTCTGCGGATGATCGCAATGCCGCTTGATGAGATTGAAAAAGAAGCGGGATATTTTGCCAGAATCTTACGCCGTACAGGAATGGATGCAAAGATACAGGTCGTGTCTTGTGAATCACAGATCGGTGGAGGATCCCTTCCGCTTGAAGGATGGAAAGCCGCGCCGTATCCATCCAGCCAAATGGTATGAGTGTAGCTGAGATGGAAGAAAAGATGCGGCATCTGGAGATCCCGATCATTCCAAGAACAGTCAATGACAGTATCTGTCTGGATGTCAGAACGATCGAACGCAAGGATTATAAGATGATCGCATCAGAACTGATGGAATTACTTGGACAGAAAGAAAAAGAAGAACGGTAGGTGTGAAAGAAGGCTATGAAGAATATCATTATCGGAACGGCCGGACACATTGATCATGGTAAGACGACACTGATCAAAGCACTGACCGGAAGAAATACAGACCGCTGGGAAGAAGAACAGCGCAGAGGAATTACGATCGATCTGGGGTTTACCTATTTTGATCTGCCGGGCGGAGACGCGCGGGGATCATCGATGTACCCGGACATGAGAAATTTATCAACAATATGGTTGCCGGAGTTGTCGGAATGGACCTGGTACTTCTGGTAATTGCAGCGGATGAAGGAATCATGCCGCAGACAAGAGAACACATGGATATTTTGAATCTTCTCGGAATTGAGAAGAGTATTATTGTGTTGAATAAATGTGATCTTGTGGATGAAGAATGGTTGGAGATGATGGAAGAAGATGTGCGGGAGGAGCTTTCCGGTACTTTTCTGGAACATGCACCTCTGATAAGGGTATCTGCAGAAACAGGTGAAGGACTTGGTGATCTGGTGAAAGAGATTGAGCATCAAACAAGAGATGAAGTCGTGCAGAAAGACATCCATACCATTCCGCGTTTGCCGATTGACAGAGTGTTCTCCTTGTCAGGATTCGGGACGATCATCACCGGAACACTGGTGTCCGGAACGATTACAAAAGAAGATACGCTTCAGATGTACCCGGTCGGAACAGAATGTAAGATCCGGAGCATTCAGGTGCACGGGGAAGATAAAAAAGAATGCTATGCCGGACAGCGTGTGGCAATCAATCTTTCAAATGTAAAGAAAAAAGAGATTAAAAGGGGATGTGTGCTGGCACCTCTGAACAGTATGAAGAATACAGATCTTCTTGATGTAAAGTTAAATGTGCTGGATTCATCCGTGAGAATCCTTACGAATCACACCCGGCTGCATTTCTTTACAGGAACCAGTGAAGTCCTGTGCCGTGCGGTACTTCTGGACAAAGAAGAGATCGGACCAGGAGAAAGCGGATATGTACAACTCCGGATGGAGGAAGAAGTTGCTGTAAGACGTGGCGATAAATTTGTCGTACGTTTTTATTCTCCGATGGAAACCATTGGCGGCGGCGTCGTTCTGGAGCCGAATCCGAAGATTAAAAGAAGATTCCAGCCGGAAGTGATCGAAGAACTGAAGCGGAAAGAAGAAGGGTCATCTGCGGATGTAATCGAAATGCATGTGAAGAGTCATGCAGATACGCTGATTACAGTCTCTGAACTTGCAAAATTGACGGCACTTTCACTCGAAGAGGTAGAACAGGATGTAAAAGAACTGGAAGGCAGGGAAGTGTATATGTATTTCCGATGAGAAAAGATATATATGTATGGCACTGCGATTCGGCAAGAGAGGCAGAACGCATTTTGCTGAAAGCTCTGGGAGAATACGAAGAGAAGTATCCATACCGCTATGGAATCAAGAAAGCACAGGTACAGACGACGTATTTTAAAAAGGTAAAACCGAATGTATATGACAGAATTCTGACGCTTCTGGAAGAACAGGGAAGTTTGAAGAGAGTGGATGAATTTTTGAGTACTCCGGGATATGAAGTGAGAAAAGATAAGATCTATGACAGGGTATCGAAGATTATGTTGGACACATTTAAGAAGGCCGGGTTTGACTTTGCAAGATATTCCGAGATCACATGTAAAGATGTACCGCAGGAGATTATGGATGATATCCTGAATATCTTATTAGAAGAAAAGCAGATTGTAAAAATAAATGATGAAATGTATACACTGACTTCTTATATGGAGACTGCGAAAGAAAAGATCAGAGAACATCTGAAAGAAGATCCGCTGATCACAATCGCACAGGTGAGGGATATGTTTGCGACAAGCAGAAAGAGTGCAAAACCGATCCTGGAATACATGGACAGTATCAAGGTAACGAAGAAGACAGGAGCAGAGAGCGAAAGGGTGGCATACTAATGAATCTGAAACAATTAGAAGCTTTCGTTCAGGTAGCAGAGGGAGGCAGTTTTTCAAAGGCAGCAAAGCAGCTGTTCCTGACACAGCCAACCATCAGTGCACATATTTCGTCACTGGAGAAAGAACTGAATGCAAGGCTTTTTGTAAGAAACACAAAAGAAGTAAAATTATCGGACGATGGAAAGGATCTGTACCGTTATGCGAGACAGATGATCGATCTGCAGAAAAAAATAGAAGAACGGTTTGAAACAGGAAAAGAAGAGAGCAAGCATCTGATCACGATTGCAGCATCTACGATTCCGGCACAGTATCTGCTTCCGAAAATTCTGATGAAATTCAATGAGCGGTATCCGAAAGAACAGGTTAAACTTCTGGAGACAGACAGCAGTCAGGTGGTTACACAGATTATTGATCATATGGTAGATGTCGGATTTACCGGTACGATTCTGGAGAAGAAACACTGTAAATATATCCCATTTTATAAAGATGAACTGGTTGTGATCACACCGAATACGGAGAAATATCAAAAGCTGTTGGAAGATATGCCGGATGATATCAGCTGGATTGGCGGGGAACATCTGATTATGCGTGAGGAAGGTTCCGGTACAAGAAAAGAAGCAGGAAAACAGCTCCGTGCGGCAGGAATCAATTTGGATAAGCTTAAGATTATCGCCAGTATCGAGAATCAGGAAACCATAAAAAAATCAGTCAAACAGGGAATGGGGATCTCTGTGATATCCAGGCTTGCGGCAGAAGATGAAGTGAAATATGGAGATCTTCTGGCATTCTCAATCCCAAAGGCAGATCAGGGACGGGATATCAACCTGGTATATAATAAGAATTATCAGATGTCAAAAAGTACCGAACGCTTTGTAAAGATAGTAAAAGAAATATACGGAATTGAAGAGTAACCGATAATACGATTGATAACATGAACCCACTGTAATGATAGAAAAAATCTATTAATACGGTGGTTCATACAATGTTTCGATTAGACGAAAAGAGGAAAATGGACTATACTGAAAGCATATGAATAATGTACAAATTTGTTCGGAAATAAATGAGTATTGTATAAACGGGGTGTTTTTATAATAGTACTTGAATCGTATGCGGGGAAGATATTAGGAGGAATCAAGTATGATATATATGGATAATGCTGCGACGACAATGCATAAGCCACAGGAAGTGATCGATGCGGTAGTAAACGCTATGAACTCAATGGGCAATGCCGGTCGCGGTGCAAGTGAGGCGGCACTCAGTGCATCCAGAGTTATCTATGATACAAGAGACAGACTGGCGGAATTGTTTGGGGCAGAAGATGCAAGACGGATTGCATTTACTTCGAATTCGACAGAGAGTCTGAATATTGCAATAAAGGGAAGCCTGAATCCGGGAGATCATGTGATCACAACTGTTTTGGAACATAATTCGGTGCTTCGTCCTTTATATGAGATGGAGAAAAATGGAGTAGAACTTTCCATTATAAGGTGTGATGAGAAGGGAATGCCTGACATTAGTCAGATGGAAGCTTCGATAAAAGAAAATACGAAGATGATCATTGTACAAATGGATCGAATCTTACAGGAAATTATGTAGATGTATCAGTCATAGGGAAGATGGCGCATGCACATGGACTGATGTTTGTGGTAGACGCATCTCAGACAGCAGGGGTTTTCCCGATTAATGTGCAGGAGATGAATATTGATATTCTGTGTTTTACCGGACATAAAGGACTGCTTGCACCACAGGGAACAGGTGGAATATATGTAAAAGAAGGAATAGAGTTAAGACCGCTGAAGACAGGCGGAAGCGGAATCCAGACATACAGTAAGGAACATCCGGTACAGATGCCGACAGCTTTGGAAGCAGGAACATTGAATGGGCATGGCATTGCGGGACTGCATGCGGCTCTTGGGTATCTGAAAAAAGAAGGAATAGACAATATCCGCAGAAAAGAGCAGGAACTGATGTGGAGATTTTATAACGGGGTAAAAGATATCCCGGGCGTTAAGATTTATGGGGATTACAGTCAGAAAGAACGCTGTGCGATCGTAACTTTGAACATCGGTGATTATGATTCTTCAGAAGTGAGTGATGAGCTTCTTATGGAATATAACATTTCTACCAGATCAGGAGGACATTGTGCACCGCTTATGCATAAAGCACTCGGAACGGTAGAGCAGGGAGCTGTGAGATTCAGTTTCTCGCATTACAACACGGAGGAAGAAGTGGATGCAGCGGTAAGAGCGATCCACGAACTGGCAGAAGAACCGTAAATATGTATGAAAAATGATATAAATTCATAAAAAAGTATGTCAGGCATAAGTTATGGGGAAATGCAAAAATGAGAGTGTAGGAGGAAATACGAATGAATTTATCAGATTCAAAGAAAAAACTGGCGCTGGCCGGTGTTGTATGTGGTATTGTAGCGGCATGCCTCGCAGCACTTGGGAATCCGGCAAACATGGCATTCTGTATTGCATGCTTTATCCGCGATACGGCAGGAGCAATGGGAATGCATCAGGCGGAAGTGGTACAGTATGCAAGACCTGAGATCATCGGACTTGTACTGGGAGCATTTATCATTTCTGTGGCAACAAAAGAATATCGCTCAACAGCAGGATCATCTCCGATGATTCGTTTTGTACTTGGTGTAATCATTATGATCGGTGCACTGGTATTCCTTGGATGTCCGCTCCGTATGGTGATCCGTATGTCAGCAGGTGATCTGAATGCATGGGTTGCATTTGTTGGCTTTATTCTTGGAGTTGGAACAGGAGTGTTTGCATTAAAGAATGGTTTCAGCCTTGGAAGAGCGCATATTACAAATAAGTCAAGTGGAGCAGTGCTTCCGGCGGTCGTTGTTGGAATTCTTATCCTTGCCACATGTACAACGCTTTTTAAAGCAAGCCAGGCAGGACCG
>ENA-OQCX01000698-OQCX01000698.1-human-gut-metagenome-genome-assembly--contig:-NODE-698-length-17086-cov-2.421959_pt1 | contig 17086 bp, 29 predicted proteins | sample MGYA00242762_ERZ504587 | MGnify/ENA primary metagenome ERZ504587 (study PRJEB26092, sample SAMD00036337) | human gut metagenome | host: Homo sapiens | study: EMG produced TPA metagenomics assembly of... | reverse complement strand
CTGCTGCTACATCATCAGTGTTCTCTAACTCAGCTCTTACTTCTTTCTGAAGAGTAGAAGTCAGATACTAAAGTTTTCCTACAGTTGTCATCAATGAATCTGAGCATAAATATGCTTGTTGGAACGAAATACTGCTAAACGTGGTGTTGTTGCAGTTCCGTTTAAATGATGACGTAATCTTCTATGCTTATTCTCACGAATTTTCACTCTAGATGCCTTATTTACCATTTTCTCACCCTCCTGAATTATTTCTTACCAGTCTTACCAACTTTACGTCTGATAACTTCATCAACATACTTAATACCTTTACCTTTGTATGGCTCAGGTCTTCTCTTGTCTCTGATCTCAGCTGCAAACTGGCCGACTTTTTCTTTGCTGATACCGGATACGATAATCTTGTTACCATCTACTTTGGTTTCGATTCCGTCTGGATCTTCCATTTCTACCGGATGAGAATATCCAAGGCTAAGTGTGAGCTTTTTGCCCTGTTTTGCTGCTTTATAACCTACACCGTTAACTTCAAGCTCTTTTGTATAGCCTTCGCTTACACCAACAACCATGTTGTGGATCAAGCTTCTTGTTAAACCGTGAAGAGATTTCATTTTCTTTAAGTCGTTTGGTCTGGATACTACTACATGACCATCTTCAACTTTGATTTCCATTTCTGTAGGAAGTGCTCTTTCGAGTGTTCCTTTTGGTCCTTTTACAGTTACTACGTTGCCTTCAGCGACAGTTACTTCTACGCCTGCAGGAATAGCAACCGGAAGTCTACCAATTCGTGACATATGTTTGTCCTCCTTACTTAGATTATCGGAGAGGATGCTACATCCTCTCTGTTTTCAGTTTGTTCTCTATAAAAAATCTTGGTTCAAATTACCAAACGAATGCTAATACTTCGCCGCCAACCTGAAGTTTACGAGCTTCTTTATCAGTAATAACACCTTTGTTTGTAGAAAGAATTGCGATTCCAAGTCCACCAAGAACTTTTGGAAGCTGATCCTTACCTGCGTAGATACGAAGACCAGGTTTGGAAATTCTCTTTAAACCAGTGATGATTTTTTCGTTTTTGTCTTCACCGTATTTCAGTGTGATATGAAGAGTTTTAACAACTCCGTCTTCAACTAAATCATATTTTGCAATATATCCTTCATCAACAAGGATGTTAGCAATTGCAGTTTTCATTTTGGATGCCGGAACATCTACTGTGTCATGTTTTGCAGTGTTTGCGTTACGGATTCTTGTAAGCATATCTGCGATTGGATCGCTCATTGTCATGTTAGTTTCCTCCTGTTATTCAGACTTTACATGTGCATATATATTAATTGTTTACATTGTTACCTGTTTTATCATAAATCTCGTTTGGACATATGATCGGACTGATAAATCAGCCGATCGTTTATTTTATTTAAATCCGGTTCCTACCAGGAAGCCTTCTTAACACCCGGGATCTGTCCCTTGTAAGCTAATTCACGGAAGCAGATTCTGCAGATTCCGTACTTTCTTAAAACAGAATGTGGACGTCCACAAATATTGCAACGTGTATATTCTCTTGTGGAGAATTTCTGTTTACGCTGCTGTTTGATTTTCATTGCTGTTTTAGCCATGAATCGTTCCTCCTATTATTTTGCAAACGGCATATTGAATAATGTCAGTAATTCACGAGCTTCTTCATCAGTCTTAGCTGTAGTAACGAAGATGATGTCCATACCTCTTACTTTGTCAACTTTGTCATATTCAACTTCCGGGAAGATCAGCTGCTCTTTGATACCCAGAGCGTAGTTTCCACGACCATCGAATGCGTTCGGGTTAACACCACGGAAGTCACGTACACGAGGAAGTGCAAGGTTGATCAGACGATCAGCGAACTCGTACATTTTTTCTCCTCTTAATGTAACTTTACAACCGATCGGCATACCCTCTCTGATTTTAAAGTTAGCGACAGATTTTTTAGCTTTAGTAGCGATTGCTTTCTGTCCTGTGATAAGTTCCATATCTGCGATTGCAGCATCAAGAAGCTTAGCGTTTTCTTTGGCTTCACCAACACCCATATTGATTACGATCTTGTCGAGTTTTGGCACTTCCATAACATTTTTGTATCCAAATTTTTTGGTCATGGCATCCATGATCTCATTTTTGTACATTTCTTTTAATCTACTCACTTGTCATGCCTCCTCTCTTAATTAATCGATAACCTTACCGGTCTTTTTAGCAACGCGGACTTTTTTGTCGCCGTCCATCTGGAATCCTACTCTTGTAGCCTGTCCATCAACAACCAGCATAACGTTGGAGATGTGCAGTGGAGCTTCTTTTGTAATGATTCCGCCCTGCTGATTTGCAGCAGATGGTTTGCTGTGTTTTGTAACTTTGTTGATATTCTCAACAACAACGGTATTGTCTTTTGCGTTAACTGCAAGGACTTTACCCTCTTTGCCATTATCTTTACCAGCGATAACTTTTACAGTATCACCTTTTTTAATTTTCATAGCTGACATTAGGCACCCTCCTATAATACTTCCGGAGCTAAGGAAACGATCTTCATGAATTTCTTCTCACGAAGCTCTCTGGCAACTGGTCCAAAGATACGTGTTCCTCTCGGAGTTAAGTCGTCTTTAATGATTACGGCAGCATTTTCATCGAAACGGATATAGGATCCGTCTTTACGACGAGCGCCTTTTTTGGATCTAACTACAACAGCCTTTACTACGTCACCTTTTTTAACAACGCCGCCTGGTGTTGCATCTTTAACAGTAGCAACGATTGTATCGCCGATGTTTGCATATCTTCTTGTAGAGCCACCCATAACACGGATACAAAGGATTTCTTTTGCACCAGTGTTGTCGGCAACTTTCAGTCTTGTTTCCTGCTGAATCATACTGGTTATCCTCCTTATTTAACTCTCTCTACTACTTCAACCAGTCTCCATCTCTTGTCTTTGGACAGCGGTCTGGTCTCCATAACTTTTACGGTATCACCGATGTTGCACTCATTGTTTTCGTCATGAGCTTTTAATTTATATGTTCTCTTCACGATTTTCTTGTAAAGAGGATGTTTTACATGGTCTTCAATTGCAACTACGATGGTCTTATCCATCTTATTGCTGACAACCTTACCCACGCGGGTTTTTCTCAGATTTCTTTCCACGATTATGTCCTCCTAAATTCACTATTTGGAAGCGTTAGCTTTCGCAGTGATCACTGTCTGGATTCTGGCAATATTTCTGCGAACCTCTTTGATTCGTCCTGTATTGTCTAATTGATTGGTTGCATTCTGAAATCTCAGATTGAAAAGTTCTTTCTTAGCAGCTACTAATTCTTCGTTTAATTCTGCAGCTGATTTTGCCTGTAAATCTCTACGAATTTATTAATTTTCACTGTTATCACCGCCTTCTAAATCTGCACGAGAAACTATTTTGCATTTACATGGTAAACTTGTGCATTGCAAGACGTAATGCTTCACGAGCGATTTCTTCAGAAACGCCTGCGATCTCAAACATAACACGTCCTGGTTTAACAACTGCTACCCAGTATTCCAGGGCACCTTTTCCGGAACCCATACGAGTTTCTGCTGGTTTTGCTGTTACTGGTTTATCTGGGAAAATCTTGATCCAACCTTACCACCACGTTTGATATAACGGGTCATAGCAACACGGGCTGCCTCGATCTGATTAGATCTGATCCAGCAAGGCTCGGTAGCAACAAGACCGAATTCACCATAATTGATCTGATTACCTCTAAGGGCTTTTCCTCTCATGGAGCCACGGAATTGTTTACGACGTTTAACTCTTTTTGGCATTAACATTATTTATCGCTCCCTTCCTTAGTTCCTTTAGTTGGAAGAATCTCACCATTGTAGATCCATGCCTTTACACCAACTTTGCCATATGTGGTGTCTGCTTCTGCGAAACCATAATCGATGTCTGCACGAAGTGTCTGAAGCGGAATAGTTCCATCGCTGTAGAACTCTGTACGAGCCATATCAGCTCCACCAAGACGTCCGGATACGGATGTTTTGATTCCCTTTGCTCCAGATTTCATTGTACGCTGCATTGTAGATTTCATAGCACGTCTGAAGGAGATACGGTTCTCCAGCTGAAGAGCGATGTTCTCTGCAACAAGCTGAGCGTCTCTGTCTGGTCTCTTAACTTCTTTGATATCAACGATAAGCTTCTTGTCTGTGTATTTAGCAAGTTCAGCTTTCACTTTCTCGATCTCAGCGCCGCCTTTACCGATTACGATACCAGGTTTAGCTGTGTAAATGATAACTTTGACTCTGTCAGATGCTCTCTCGATCTCGATCTTGGAAACACCTGCGCTGTATAATTTCTTTTTGAGGAATGTTCTGATGTTGTAGTCCTCTACCAGATAGTCTGCGAAATCGCTCTCTGCATACCATCTTGAATCCCAATCCTTGATAACACCGACTCTAAGGCCATGTGGGTTAACTTTCTGTCCCATGTCTATCCTCCTTATTTCTCATCCAGCACGATGGTAATATGGCTTGTTCTCTTCTCGATTCTGTAAGCTCTACCTGTGCTCTTGGCTGGATTCTCTTCATTGTAGGTCCTTTATTTGCATAGCAGGCTGCAACGACGAGATTGTCTGCGTTCATTCCGTTATTGTTCTCAGCGTTAGCAATAGCTGATTCCAGTAACTTTTTGATTACGCTGGAAGCGTATCTTGGGTTGTATGTCAGGATACCAAGTGCTGTCTGCACATCTTTGCCACGGATTGCATCTAAAACGTAGCAGGCTTTCTGAACAGAAATTCTTGCATAAGATAATTTTGCAGACGGTCTTGTCTCTCTATTATTCTCATTTCTGGCTCTCTTAATCTGGCTTCTATGTCCTTTTGCCATTTTAAAGTGCTCCTTTCGTCATATTCAATATTCAGGGAAACACCGCGCATGCCCGAACCGCTCCTTGCGGATCAGGCAGCCTGGTGAAAAATTCTAACTAGCGAACACCGGATTTCTTTTCGTCTTTTCCGTGTCCTCTGTAGGTTCTGGTAGCAACAAACTCACCAAGTTTGTGACCAACCATATCCTCAGTAATATATACCGGCACATGTTTTCTTCCGTCATGGACAGCGATTGTATGTCCAACAAAAGACGGGAAGATTGTGGAACGGCGTGACCAAGTTTTGATTACGGATTTATCATTTGCAGCGTTTAATGCATCTACTTTTTTAAGTAAGCTCTGATCTGCAAAAGGTCCTTTTTTCAGTGAACGAGACATTCTTAATCCTCCTTATTATTTGCTTAAAGCTTTTCCATCGCGTCTTCTTACGATGAGCTTGTTGGACGCTTTGTTTTTCTTTCTTGTCTTCAGACCAAGAGCAGGTTTGCCCCAAGGTGTACACGGACCTGGACGTCCAACGGAGCGCGGCCCTCTCCACCACCATGTGGATGGTCATTCGGTTCATAACAGAACCGCGAACTGTAGGTCTGATTCCCATGTGACGCTTACGACCAGCTTTACCGATGTTGATCAGGTTGTGATCACCATTTCCGATAATACCTACTGTAGCACGGCAGATGATCGGAACCATTCTCATCTCACCAGATGGGAGACGAAGTGTAGCGTATTTGCCTTCTTTAGCCATAAGCTGAGCACCATTACCAGCGGAACGAACCATCTGTCCGCCCTTTCCTGGGTGAAGCTCAATGTTATGAACCATAGTACCAACCGGGATAAGCTCTAACGGTAAGCAGTTACCTACACGGATTTCAGCTTCCGGTCCGTTCATAACTTTCTGTCCAACTTTAAGTCCTTCCGGAGCAAGAATGTATGCTTTCTCGCCATCTGCATAGCAGATAAGTGCGATGTTTGCTGTTCTGTTCGGATCATACTCAACAGATTTAACTACTGCCGGGATTCCATCTTTTCTTCTCTTGAAGTCGATGATTCTATATTTTCTACGGCTTCCGCCTCCCTGATGTCTTACAGTGATCTTACCCTGGTTGTTACGTCCAGCGTTTTTCTTTAAAGACACGGTAAGGGATTTCTCTGGTGTTGCTTTCGTAATCTCAGAGAAGTCGGAACCAGTCATATGTCTTCTAGACGGGGTATATGGGTTATAACTTTTGATTCCCATTTCTTTTCTCCTTTCAAATTTGTTCTCACGCTTTTGAATGCGTATATTCGCGATATTCAGAGTGCCAAGGATTCAGAAGAAGCAGGTCGTCATGCTTGCATGTAAGACCGGATTCTTATGAAGACTTGAAAGCGTGTAACGCGACCGAGGAAGCAAAGCTTCCGAGGTGCACTCGTACGAATCGCAAGCTATCAATTAAAGACCCTCGAAGATCTCGATGTCTTTGCTGTCCTCTGTAAGGGCTACGATAGCTTTTTTGGATTTAGCAGTTTTTCCAACTACCATTCCACGGCGTTTTTTCTTACCATCAAGATTCATGGTATTTACGCTTTTAACTTTTGTTCCATCGAACATTTTCTCAACTGCTTCTTTGATCTGAGCTTTGTTTGCTTCCGGATGAACAAGGAAAGTATATTTCTTCTCACCCATAGCAGCCATGGATTTTTCAGTGATCACTGGTCTTTTGATCACGTCGTAATATTTAATATCTGCCATTATGCGTATACCTCCTCGATGGATGCTACAGCGTCTTTAGTTACTACTACAGTACCGTGGCTCATAACATCATATACGTTGATGCCGTTAGCAGCTACAGTCTGTACGTTCTCGATATTTCTTGCAGAAAGGATTACGTTCTTGTCTTCCTGTGCTGTTACAATAAGAGCTTTCTCTGCTTTCAGGTTTGTAAGAACCTTCTGCATTTCTTTTGTCTTTGCATCAGCAAGTGCAAGGCTATCAACAACTACGAATTTATTGTCCTGAACTTTGGAAGTCAGAGCGGATTTAAGAGCTGCTCTTCTTTCTTTTTTGTTCATTTTTACTTCATAATCTCTTGGAGTTGGTGCGAAAATAATTCCGCCGCCTGTCCACTGTGCAGCACGGATAGATCCCTGTCTAGCATGACCGGTTCCTTTCTGTCTCCAAGGTTTTCTTCCGCCACCGCTTACTTCAGAACGAGTTTTCGCTTTCTGAGTACCCTGGCGTTTATTTGCAAGCTGACGAACAACAGCAAGGTGAACAAGATGCTCATTGACTTCAACGCCAAATACTGCATCGTTCAGCTCCATTGTTCCAACTTCATTGCCTTCCATATTATAAACAGTTACGTTTGCCATTTGTGTGCTCCTCCTTTCTTATTATAAGACTTTACTGTCTCTTTGATTGTAACCAAGGATTTCTTAGGTCCTGGAACAGCACCTTTAACTAACAGTAAGTTATTCTCTGTATCTACGCGTACGATCTCAAGATTCTGAACAGTTACCTGCTCGCTTCCCATATGACCTGGCATGTGTTTTCCTTTGAATACCTTGCTCGGATCAGAACAAGCACCATTGGAACCTGCATGACGATGATATTTGGAGCCGTGAGCCATAGGTCCTCTGGACTGTCCATGTCTCTTGATTGCGCCCTGGAAGCCTTTACCTTTTGAAACTGCTGTTGCATCGATGTGATCTCCAGCTGCAAAGATATCAGCTTTAATTTCCTGTCCTACCTCATATTCAGCAGCGTTCTCAAAACGGAATTCTTTAACGAATCTCTTAACTGCAACGCCTGCTTTTGCAAAGTGGCCTGTTTCCGGTTTGTTCACCAGTTTCTCTCTGATGTCGCCGAAGCCAACCTGAACTGCTGTATATCCGTCGTTCTCATCTGTTTTAACCTGAGTTACGACACATGGACCAGCCTGTAAAACGGTTACCGGAATTAACATTCCATCTTCGTTGAAGATCTGAGTCATTCCGACTTTGGTAGCTAAAATAGCTTTCTTCATCTTTCTTCCTCCTATAGCGGATTGCCCTTTCGGGTAATCATATAATAAATAGCTAAATGCTTATGCATTTACAAGATTAATTATTTTGCCTTCATCTTGATGTCGATATGAACACCAGCAGGCATTTCCAGTCTGGACAGTGCATCAACTGTCTTCTGGGTCGGAGCAATGATATCAATCAGTCTCTTATGTGTTCTCTGCTCAAACTGTTCTCTGGAATCTTTGTATTTGTGAACAGCTCTTAAGATTGTAACAACTTCCTTCTTAGTTGGAAGCGGAACCGGTCCGCTAACTGTTGCACCATTCTTCTTAACAGTGTCGATGATCTTTGCAGCAGATGCATCTACTAACTGATGATCGTAAGCTTTTAATGTGATTCTCATTACCTGATTTGCCATAAAAAAAGTCTCCTCCTATTCGTACTCACTATCAGTACGACAAGCGGCGACTGTACACATCTCCGTGTGTGTCCTAAAACATCTTCCTGCTACGGACATTCTCTCACACGTCCCATCCCAAGATGGCTATTGAACTTGTACAGTGACTTGTCGTCAGTTTCCTAACTTGACATTCGCTCCACGGAAAACCCGCCTTACTCGGCGGCAACCTCGCGCTTCATTGCTATCATGTCACAGCAGATATTAGTATACACAAAGGTTTTAAAAATTGCAAGTGTTTTTTTCAAAAAATCCAGATGTTTTTTTGTATTATTTTAAATACAATCTAGGGTGTATCTGAAAAAGGCTTTCTGCAAGATGTGAGTGTGTATATTCCAGTTTTTTCTTTCTTCCTATTATATAGTGCTTCTAATAGTTTGTCCGTTATACTCCTGCTGGCAACTGTCAATTCAGCTTTCATTAATTTAATACAGTGGTTCTAAAGCCTCGCGAAGTCATTGTCTTTTCCTTAATAAAAAAAGAGAAGAGGCATCATCATCGAATGCCTCTTCTTTCCTATTATAATAATGAATCAATCTTCATCATCATAGTATTCATCTTCGTCCTCATCTTCGTCAGCAAAGATATCAGAATAATCAAACAAAGTAACCTTTGTTATCTCATCCTTCACAATGTCAGGAGCATCTCCTTCTTTCTTTGCTTTCGCAGCAAGCTGCGCCGGTGAATATCTTGGGATTGCCAGTTTCTTGATCTCCACTGGTTTATCCTCTTCTTCCTCATGAATCTCCGGAGCTGCTTTCTTCTTCGGTGCTGCCTTCTTAGTCTGTGTTGCAGGCTTAGCAGACTTCCTGACTGGTTTGGAGTCCTTTGCGGTAGCTGCTGCTACTTCTTTCTTCAGAAGTTCATGTGCTTCACTTGTAGCACTCTGTACAGCTCTTTGTGGCGCTTCCTCTTCCTCTACATCAAAATCGTCTTCATCGATTTCATCCACAAAGCCACCGGTACGGATCTTACGATTCTCTTTCTTGCTGCGCTTGCCCTGTGCTTTGATCTCACGCTCTTCATCACGGTACTCACGCTCTTTACGCTTCTCTTCTTTCTTCAGCTCTTTACGGCTCTTCACGTATCCTGGTTCTGTATCCTCCGGATAGTCGTCATAATCATCCTGATCTTTTTTCCAGAGTTCTGCGATTACATAAAGAATAATCAGAAACAGAACGGTAAGTCCAAGAACAATCAGCCCTCAATACTCTTGGTAGCTGCCATCAGATATCCGATAAACGGAATTGTTACAACAATTTTCGGAAGGTAGCTTCCAATTGCCACATTAATCGGCTGTCCCTGAGAAACAGTTGGATCCATAGCAGTACCTGTACCATTTGCGACATCAGCGCTGGCCAGTGTATAACGATACACTGCATTCTCATCATTTACAAGGATCGGTGTACCCAGAGCTGCTTCATCGGTTTTAACCGGAATTGCATATGTAACAGATCCCATTGCCAGATTTGACTTGACTGTGGAGTCGTCTCTGATTTCAGTCGTCACTCCAAAGAATGGAGGAACCGCTAATGCAACCACACAAAGTATGGTACATATTACAACAAAATGTACTATAAATTTTAAAAACTTAGACATTGGTAACCATCCTCACTTTTTACGGCAGCCTTTACTGGTTGCTCAGATACTGTTCAATACTGCTCATCGCAGCTTCTTCATCTTCACCATTAGCAGAAAGTGTAATCTCCTCACCGGCGTCAAGTCCCAGTGTCATCATACCCATAATACTCTTGGCATTCACTTTCTTCTTACCTACTTCTACGTAGATTTCACTGTTGAACTGACTTGCCACCTGTACCAGCTGTGCAACGGGTCTGGCTTCAAGCCCTGTGGACAGGTGAATGGTGATTGGTTTTTTAATCATAATAACTCCTCCTTGTTTTCCCTCAGGTCATCTGCAAGCAGGCTTAATTTACGAAGCCGGTGATTTACTCCAGACTTTCCAACCTGTGGTTCAACATCAATCCTAGTTCTTTAAGTGTTGCTTCCGGATACTGCAGCCGCAATCTGGCGATCTCTTCAAGTCCTTCATTCAGACTCTCCAGGCCCACCTTTTCCTCAAGAGTCTGATATCCTCGATCTGCTTCACTGCTGCATTAACCGTCTTATTTATATTAGCAGTCTCACAGTTTACCTTCCGATTCACAGAATTGCGCATCTCTTTCAGGATACGGATATTCTCCAGATCCATAAGAGCTACATTTGCTTCCATAATAGCAAGCATGTCTACAATCTGCGCCCCTTCCTTCACATAGAGTACATAAGACTTCTTACGCAGAACCATCTTGGCATCTATATGAAAGCTGTGAATAATTTCCTGCAGCTGCCCGCTGATCTCCTGGCTGGGACATACAATTTCGAAATGGTATCCCTTCTGAGGATCACTGATCGAACCTGCCGAGAGAAAAGCACCGCGTACAAACGCCCTTTTGCAGCAATCCCTCTGATATACAATAGAATTGGATACAAGTGGCATCCCTCCGCTCACTCCCGAAAATTCCAGCTTGGCAGAATCCAGTATTTCCTTTACTAAAAACTGATCAATAATGGAAATACAATAAAGATTTCCCTTTCTGAAACGGTCAATCCGGGAATTTGATACATCTGTCTCTATATTAAATGTTTTTTGCAATAATGTAAAGCCTTTTCTTGAAAGTGCCTCATTTTCTGTCTGGATACGCAGGGATTTTCTCCCATCAGTTCCAGCCTCCAGGCTGCCGCAGAAAGTAAAGATTGCAGCCAGTTCCGCAATCCTGCAGTGTCTTCCGGAGCCGATATGCCTGGAAAGTTCTTCTTTCACCATCCCTGAAAAAGACATTCCACGATCTCCTCTTTCTATTTTTTCAATAGGCGATCTTTATCCACATCTCTGTGCTCCAATCGAAAACCATATTCACCATTTCTGGCAATCCGGCTGTACAACTCCCTTGCAATGGTAACAGAACGGTGCTTGCCCCCTGTGCAGCCAACTGCAATTACAAGGCTTGTTTTACCTTCCTGTGCATACTTAGGAATCAGGAACTCCACCATATCTTCCAGTTTATTTGCAAAAATCCTTGCGGTCTCATTATCCATTACATAATTAAACACGCTCTCATCCATACCGGTAAGGGGACGTAATTCATCCTCATAATATGGATTCGGAAGAAAACGCACATCGAATACCAGGTCTGCATCTGCCGGAATTCCATACTTAAATCCAAAAGACAGAACCGTGACCATCATATTACAGAATTTTTCATTATTTACAAAAATCTTCTCAATTTCCTGGCGCAGCTCCCTTGTAAGAAGGTGACTGGTATCAATAATATAATCAGCTCTCTTACGAAGAAAATCCATTTTCTGGCGTTCCAGACGGATTCCGTCATCTACCCTGCCGTTACTGGCAAGCGGATGGCTGCGTCTGGTTTCCTTATAACGCTTTACCAGCACGGAATCTTCTGCATCCATAAAAAGAATCTCAAAATCATATCCAGCTTCTTTCATATGATCCAGAACCTGTGCCAGTTCTTCCAGAGAGTGACCGCTTCTGGCATCAATACCAAGAGCCGCATTCTGGACTCCTTCTTCATGTACTTCCAGCATCAGGGAAGCAAATTTCTCCACCAATGGAATAGGAAGATTGTCCACACAAAAATAGTGGGCATCCTCCAGCATTTTCAGCACAGTAGACTTACCTGCGCCGGAAACGCCTGTAACAATTACAAATCGCATAATTTATCTCCTGCCGGGCAAAACAGTGTCACTGCTCACGGCCTGACCAGTAGCAGTAAAACGGACTCTTCTGCCTCTTATGTGTCTTAAATCCATTCCAAAGGATTCTTCATGCTCTAGAATTCTCCCAGAAACTTCACCTCTGGTTCAAGCTTCACACCAAATTTCTCCATAACAATTCTTTGAACATCAGACATCAACGTGGTAACATCTTTCGCTGTGGCATTTCCTGTATTGATCACGAAACCGCAATGCTTCTCAGAAACCTGGGCACCGCTACCTGATAGCCTCGCAATCCGCTGTCCATGATCAGTTTGCCTGCAAAATAGCCCTCTGGCCGTTTGAAAGTGCTTCCTGCACTTGGATAAGAAAGTGGCTGCTTGCTGGTTCGCATCCCTGCTAGCTCCTGCATACGGCTGCGAATCTCCTCCTGATCACCCTTTTCAAGAGAAATGACAGCTTCCAGAACAATATAGCCTGCTTCTTTTATCACACTGGTTCGATAACCCATGTGAAGTTCATCTGCCTGCAAGGTCAGGACTCCGCCCTCTGGAGTAAGAACCGTGACTTCTTTCAGAACATCCTTCATTTCTCCGCCATACGCTCCTGCATTCATCACCACGCGCCGCCTAAGGTTCCCGGAATTCCCCCTGCAAACTCAAAGCCAGTCAGCGATGCCTCTCTTGCAGCTGCAGCAATTCCAGATAAAAGAGCTCCTGCCTGGGCATGGATCCTGCTGTCTTCAACTCTGATCTGTCCAAAGTTTCTATACAGCTGCACTACTACTCCCTGATAGCCCTTGTCGCTTACAAGAAGATTGCTCCATTTCCAAGAATAAAATACGGAACATTTTTTTCCTTACAAACAGCTATGATTTTCTTAATCTCATCAGCATTCTCCGGTACCAGAAAGAAATCTGCCGGACCGCCAATTCGGAATGTAGTATGCCTGCTCATAAGCTCCGCTTCCAGTATCCGGTTATCTTCCAGAATTTCCTGGAACCGCTGTTTTAAATTTACATTCACAGATTTACATCCTCTATCTTTCTATACTCAACTTTTCTATCAAATGATATCTGCGCCAATCCTATTCTTTCCATTGCCGCATCGTTTTATTATACTATTTAACTTCACAAATGTACAGAAAAAACGCATATTTTCCAAGATTCTTTCCATACTAAATGTTGTTATGACAGTTGCAAAACAACAAACTTTTCTCAGCGACAGGTTCGTTTCGTGAAAGGAGATCTCACCCATGCTCCAGCAAATTTTTCCTATCCATAGTTGGCTTTCTGCTCTGGAATCATCATCGCAGGCGGTGTAGTTGGCCTGCTTATCGGTCTTTCCATCGTTCCCCGCTATGCCGGTATCACTCATACAGGAAAACATATATTGTTATATGAAGATATTACGCTTCTTGGCATTGTATGTGGTAATCTTTTTTTCCTCTATGGCTGGCACATTCCAGGCGGAACCTTTACTCTGCTCCTTTATGGACTTTTTTCCGGTATCTTCCTGGGCGGATGGATCATGGCACTTGCTGAGATGGCAGATGTTTTCCCCATCTTTTCCAGAAGGATCAAACTGACCAATGGAATCCGATGGGTCGTGATCGCAGTGGCCTTCGGAAAAGCTTTGGGATCTTTGTATTATTTTTATAAACGGTGGTTTCCCTGAATTGCGTAAAAAAATCAACGCAGCTAATTTTCTATAATAAATAAGAAGGAACGTTTTTACCAGACTTTCCTTTTTTATCCTTCTTTGACACCTTGGCGCTTTCTTCTTTATTTTCTCCGGTGATTATCGGACATTCATCTGACAGGTCACGGTACCATTTCCGATAATCTGCAGGAGAACAGCCATCTCTTTTCGGAAAGTCTCTGAAAAATAGCTTGCTCCTGCAAAACCATTTTCCACTGCAATATCTCCCATGGAAGCTGTCTTCTCCAGAACTGCATCCATACTGTTCCAAATTCTGCATTTCTGCAAATATTCGAATGGAGTCATCTCCATATGTTTCTTAAAGAAACGGCAAAAATCACCAGTGCTTACCTGACATGCTTCTGCCATAGCAGAAAGAGTCAGTTTCTCGTTACAATGCTCAGTGAGATATCCTGTCATACGATTCAGTTTCACCCGTTCTCTGATCACTGCATTCTTACATTCCGGACGCGGCTGGGCAAATTTCTTATAAAGACTTCCCCATGCAGTGAACAGCCAGCTCTTCATATCCAGTTCATAGGCCATATCCCTGCCTTCTGCTGTCTGCGCAGCGGCGAGAAGTGCTGAAGAAGAATGTCTTCATCTGTATCTTCCTCAGCTGACGGCATAAACCTGCAATAAGCGAAGGATTCTGCTTCTGCAACCGGTGAAATATATTTATTCTGAAGGCTCTCATCTCCAGCTGCCAGATACTCTCCAGCCACCTCAATTATATAAAAACTGCTGCTTTCCTTCTCACTTCTGACCAGACGATAGGACTGTCCTGCATTGATAAATAACGCCTCGCCAGCTTCCAGATCTACTTTTTCCTGATTTATCTGACACTGTATTTCTCCTTCTTCTGCCAATAGAAAAGTGAATGCATTCCCACTGATGCATGGCATATGTCCAAATTCCGGCTGAAGCAGTCCCAGCTTATAGATTCTGATCTTATTCTCAGTTTCCTCTGTAAGGAGCTGTACTCCCTTCCCTATAAAATATTTTCCCATAAGGTACCTCTCTTCTTCGGTTTATAATATGAGGCTACTGTCATTCTGTTTATGAGCAATAGCATCATCTTCCGTAACAACTATAACAATACTATCATGATAGTATAAATTCAGCTAAAAAGAAGTATATTTTACATATTTTTTCAACATAAATAAATAGAAACCAAAAGGTTACTGTACTCTAAGCAAGCAATTCCATTCATCATAGCTACAGGAGGCATTTATGAACAGTTCCATACCAAAAGCAAAGCAGAAACAATACGCCGACTATGTAAAACAGATCACCCCTACCCACAGTCTTCCCATGAACATGGCAAAGGCTTTTCTCACAGGCGGTGTAATCTGTGTCGTTGGGCAGATTATAACAAATTTTGCAAAATCCAGAGGATTAGACCAGGATATGGCCGGTACCTGGTGTTCTGTTACCCTGGTTTTCATCAGTGTTATTCTTACTGGATTTAATATTTATCCAAAGATTGGAAAATTTGGCGGAGCGGGAAGTCTGGTTCCAATCACCGGTTTTGCTAATTCCGTAGCCGCCCCTGCCATTGAATATAAAACGGAGGGTCAGGTCTTTGGAATCGGCTGCAAGATTTTCACCATTGCAGGTCCTGTAATCCTTTACGGAATCATGAGTTCCTGGATTGCCGGAGTGATCTACTATCTTCTGAAAATAATGGAGGTGATTTCATGAATCCACAGACACCAGCCAGACTTACCGGTTCTGCCAGTATGAGCTTTCAGAATCCGGTTTACGTTGTAAGCTGTGCTTCTGTAGTTGGAAAAAAGGAAGGGGAAGGACCTCTTGGAAGCAAATTTGATCTGGTCTGCGAAGAACCTATGTTTGGAGAGGCTACCTGGGAAGCTGCGGAAAGCACCATGCAAAAAGAAGCAGCCGCATTGGCCCTTGGAAAAGCCGGACTTACTCCAGGGGATATCCGCATGACCTTCGCAGGTGATCTTCTGGCTCAGACTACCGCCTCTTCCTTTGGAATTGCCGGAATGGGAATCCCATTTTACGGACTTTTCGGTGCATGCTCACCATAGGGGAATCCCTCTCTCTTGCGCCATGTCTGTTGCAGCCGGATACGGAGAACATATTCTCTGTGCACTTCCAGCCATTTTGCCAGCGCAGAAAAAGAATTCCGATTTCCTCTGGCTTACGGAAACCAGCGTCCTCTCTCAGCCACGTGGACGGTTACCGGGAGCGGTGCCTGTGTTCTCTCCGGAACTTTGCCTGTTCCGGAAATTCCGGAAAAGACTGATCCGCTAATTTCAGCAGAAGGATGTGTCCAAATAACAGGACTCACCACTGGAAAGCTGATTGACTTTGGACTTAAGGATTCTCTGAACATGGGTGGATGCATGGCACCTGCCGCCTGCGATACCATTTACCGGAATTTTTGTGACTTTGACCGAACACCTGATGATTATGATGCAATCTTCACCGGAGACCTGGGAGCTGTTGGAAAACGGATCCTGCTGGATCTGTTAAAAGAAAAAGGATATGATATAGAGTCCATTTATCAGGACTGTGGACTTTTAATCTTTGATGGTGAAACACAGGATACTCATTCTGGTGGAAGTGGTTGTGGATGCAGTGCATCTGTGCTGGCTGCTTATATTCTGCCGGAACTGGCAAAAGGAACCTGGAAAAAGGTGCTCTTTGTTCCTACAGGAGCATTGCTTTCCAAAACAAGTTTTAATGAGGGAGATTCCATTCCGGGGATTGCACATGCTGTAGTATTAGAGCATGTTTCAAAAAAAGATCAAAAGCAGTAAACTAAATAATTGTGCGTACTTCCTGTATAATTGCAGTCCTATAAGCCGTACTGTATTAATTATAATCTGTCTCTACCAACTATCTTTTTCTGTATCTATGAGGAGATGATTTCATGGACTATTTTAATGCATTCTGGGTAGGTGGCCTGATCTGCGCCCTTGTCCAGATTTTACTTGATAAAACCAAACTTATGCCTGGACGTGTCATGGTTCTTCTGGTATGCACCGGCTCTATTCTTGGCGCCATAGGCATTTATCAGCCTCTGATTGATTTCGCCGGTGCCGGTGCTGCTGTGCCATTACTTGGTTTCGGGAATACACTATGGAAAGGTCTGAAAGAAGCCATCGACACAGATGGTGTCATCGGGCTTTTCACAGGAGCTTCACCGCCTGCGCAGCTGGTGTCTCTGCAGCCCTGATTTTTTCTTATCTGGCAAGCTGGTTTTTTAAACCGAAAATGAAAGAATAACAACGTACTTATCCTTGCCTGAAACCAACATTTTTTACAATGGGAGTGAATTTCATGAGTGACACACTATACATCCAAACCGAAGAAAACGTG
>ENA-OQCX01000697-OQCX01000697.1-human-gut-metagenome-genome-assembly--contig:-NODE-697-length-17124-cov-3.161558_pt1 | contig 17124 bp, 19 predicted proteins | sample MGYA00242762_ERZ504587 | MGnify/ENA primary metagenome ERZ504587 (study PRJEB26092, sample SAMD00036337) | human gut metagenome | host: Homo sapiens | study: EMG produced TPA metagenomics assembly of... | reverse complement strand
GAAAAAAAGAAATATATCCTTCAGCAATTTAAGTACCGGGAATATGCAGAAAACTTTTCCAAAAAGATTAAAAAAGCGGTTCTTGCACTTGATACACTTCCGACCGGGTATAATACAACAGGCTTCCGGTATCGTGGTTATGATATTTACATGAAACCGTGTGAATCCTATCTGCTGTTTTATACCGTGGATGAAGCAGTGAAAACAGTTACAGTTCTGCGTGTCATGCAGGATGGAATGGACTGGCAGTATATCATCAATCGGTGGCTGCGGGAAAACGCATAGGATATACAAAAAGATTATAGTGACAGGCAGTATTCAAACAGATTGGGTACCGCCTGTTTTTATGTCCGCTGAAAACAGATGGACAGCAGAAGAAAAATATTAGAAAATAACGGACAGATTGTGAAATTTAAAAGAGAAAAAACTTTTTCAAAAATATTCAAAAATATTGGAACATTTTAATGGGACTTCTGCCATGTATCAGTAGGGGGTGATTTTGGATGAAAGATGTAAAGAACAGAAGCAGAATGACAATGGAGAAATCATTGAAATGAAGCAGGGACAGGTGATAAAAATTCCAAAGAACAGCGGCAAAGCATGGCTGACATTATTCTATAGTCTGCCGCAGGAGTTTGTCAGCAAACGTCCTGTTTATCTGAACTTCCCACGCTGCCTTATGAGGTGCTGCGGACGGATAAATATGACAGTCTGATAAAGGATGATACATTTCTGGAACTGGTCTGGGATTGTGTGGCATGGAGCGCATGGCAGTATTTTGAAATACCGTATCAAAATGGAAGTGGTTACCGGGAAATACCGGGCAGTCCGGCACAGTATTCCGGGGACTTCCCTTTGTGGAGGCTCTCTTACTCTATGCTGCCGCTTCTACGTGACAAATTTGAGGTCAGTGGATTTTCTTTCCAGCAGCTTTACAACGTGCCGGAAGGAACAGAACTTCCGTGGCTCACTTATCAGCAGTTTGGCAATCTGATCGGTACCCTTGTACCTGAAATTATACAAGAACAGAACTGGCAGCCGATGATTGATGAAATCTGGAACAACCGAACCCTTGAGGACTTCGATAAAAGGGGAAGTCAGGTAAAGCTGGACTTCATGCGTTCGTGGGGACACAGCCGTTCCAGAAAAAAGACGGTATCCATAGAGCAGCTTGCAGAGGAAGCAGAAGAAAATGGCACAGACTTTGATATTCCGGATACGAGGAGTGAGTTTGAAAACTCGGTGCTGTCAGAACTTCAGATTGCGGAGTTTGCCGCAAGGTTTTCCGGGCGTGATAAGAAGATTTTGGAAATGAAAATGGAGGGGCATACGGCACAGGAGATTGCGGAAGCTGTAGGCTATCAGACACACAGTGCGTGCTGAAAAGAATCCGTCATATTGCAGACTGTTATGAGGATTTTATCTCAGAAGAATATCAGAAATATCTGGAAACATTCTAATCCATCCATCCCATCGGCGGCTATCCTTACGATAGCTGCTTTCTTTTACCCATTTTCGGACAGGGGGTGATTTTTGTGGGGAAAGAATTATTTGAAACGCTGCCGGACGTGCTGGATGCAAAACTGCTGGCATCGGCCCTTTCTATTTCAAAGGCAGGAGCGTATCAGCTATTGAACCGTCCGGATTTTCCAACCTTGCAGGTGGGAGGGCGGAAACTTGTCACAAAGCAGAAGCTGGCTTTGTGGATGGAACAGCATACAAATACAGCAGAACAGGCGGGAGCCGGAAAGGAGAAAAAAGCAGATGAAACTGACAAAGTATGAGCAGGAAACGATTATCAATTTTAATAACGATGAACAGGAAGCCAGTATTTATACAGCCAGCCCGCAGATGATGCGAAAACTGGATGCACTGGCTGCAGCTTATCCGGAGCATTACCGGGTGGTAGGGCAGACCGAAGTGAGTAAAACCTATTCCTGTGAAAAACACCTCATCAATCTTCGGAAACCGAGAAAGCAGAATGAGGAACACAGCCAATGGGCAAGGCAGAGGATGCAGAAAATGAACCGCCATAAAAATGCGGGGAATTTGTGAAAGAACCGCACCACAGAGGTGACAGCTCTGTGTCAGGAAGAAAGCTGTCCGTGAAAATACGGAAATTAAGAAAAATAGAAAACCAAATGGCAGGAGAGCGGCTATGGACATGGAAAAGGTTCAGGCTGTTTTTTTATGCCATAAAATAAAAAATCAAACAGAAAAATGAGAAAAGGAGTATAAACACATGATAAAAAACAGGAATGAAACCAGTGCTGCAATGGATAAGGCACTGAAAAATCTGGAACAGGCAAAGGCAAGATATGAGGCAGAGCGCAAAAAGGAGAATGAGAAACGCAGGAAAGCACAGAACCATCATAAATATCTGATGGGCGGCATTGTTGCAAAGTATTTCCCGGAATGTTATCAGTATGAAGAAAAAGAACTGAATGTGATCTTGTCAGCGGCTCTTGCTTCGGCAGAGTGCAGGCAGGCGGTGGAAAACGTAAAAAGGATGGAGAAAAATGCGGATGACATGGAAGATGAAAAAGACAGAAACGGCGGTCACGCCGATGAAACAAAGACAAAAGAAAACAGCGGCGGATACGCCAATTCAAAAGATTTTGCGGGTGGCAGTTTTTCGCAGGGAGTGTAAGCAGTATCTCCGGGAGTATGGGTTCACCCCAGTTATGGGGTGCGCACAGATAGACCACACTCCGTATGGTCTTGTGCGCTCTCCGAGGGCACCTGCGGTGGGCGTTGCCTGCCTTGCACCAGTCAAGAGGGGAAATGACCTTTCCCCTCCGCTTGCTGCGCTCCCTGCCCCTTTGTATCCTTTGCATCTGCCCGTAACCCGGAAAACACACCCGGCTTTCGTCCATCTGCAAAGGCTTTTCTTGCTGCCCTCTATTTTACGGTAAGGGAGGAACTTTGTGAGTATGCGCACGAAATATGCCAGCACAAGGTTCGGCATTGTAAAGCGGAGCAAAGGGCAGTCGGCGGTAGATGCAGCTTCTTACATCAGCAGGAGTGTTCTTGTCAGCGAGTATGACGGGAAAACGTATCGCCCGAAATACCATGAAGATTTGGTGCATTGTGAAATCAATCTCCCGGAATATGCACCGGAGGAATGGCTGGACAGGGCAGTGCTGTGGAACTCTGTGGAGCTGAATGAGAAACAGAAAAATGCCCAGCTTTGCCGGACACTGAAAGCAGCACTTCCAAATGACTGGAGCTATGAGCTGGCAGAAGAAACGGTGCGGGATTATGTGCAGCGGAATTTTGTTTCCAAAGGGATGTGTGCGGACTGGGCAATCCATGATTCTGTTAATCAAAATGGCATCCATAACCTGCATTTCCATCTTATGCTCACCCTGCGCCCGGTGGAAGAAAACGGGAAGTGGGGAGCCAAGCAGAGAAAGGAATATATCCTTGATAAAGACGGCAATAAAATCCGCAATAAGTCCGGACGGGGATTTAAGAGCAGGGCGGTAGATGTGAATGACTGGAATGAAAAAGGTAATTCCCGGAAATGGAGAAAGGATTTGACGGACACCATCAATGTGGTGAATGACCGGATCGGACTGCCGGAGTACTGGGAACACCGTTCTTTTAAAGAGCTGGGACTGGAGCAGGAGCCGACCAGGCACTTAGGCCCGATTGCCAGTGCATTGGAGAGGAAAGGCATCCGTACCGAAAAAGGGGATGCGAACCGGGCAATCATGGAGCATAACCAGACGCTGCAAAGGGCAAGGATGTTCTATGATATTGCATGGAACAGTGTGAAAAATTTGGAGAAATGGGAACAGGAAAAAGCTGCGGAAGCTGCAAAGAATGCCGCAGAAAAGAAAGCAGGAAAAATGGCAGGAGACATCCCTGCGGCACAGGAAGGTGAAGCAGAACAGACGGCAGTTGGTTCGATACAGAAAGAAACTTCCGGTACAAAGGAAGTCAGCGTATTTGCAGCGATGAAAAATGAGGTTCTGGAAATGCTGGAATGTATTCTTGCAGCATTTGGAAGGCTTCATCTGCCGCTGATACAGGCACCGAATTTAAAAAAGGTAAGTAATCGTGCAGCACTGATGGATATTGAAAACGTGCGGAGGTTCGTGGAAGAAAAAGGCATTGACAGCTTTGAAGCACTGGAAACCTTTGCAGTACAGCAAGAAGCTTCCAAGAAAGAAGCAGAGGAAATCTGCAACAGAGATGGAAGGGAAATCCGGCGGTTAAAGGAACTGTCAGAGGCTTATGCCGCCTATGCTCCATACATTCCCATCCGTAATGAATATCTGCAGAAGAAAGGAATCGCACAGGCAGTTTATCACAGCCAGCATAAGAAAGAACTGGAAACGGCGAAAGAACTCCGTATTCCGGTCTATGAACTTCTTCGGGAAGGAGAAAAATTCACACCGAAAAAGTGGGAAGCACAGATCAAAGAGCTGACACAGGAATACGAGAAACAGTCCAGACGTTACGGCAGGAGTACCGTCAATCTTGCCTATGTGGAGTTGCTTCGTCATAACCGGAAGATAGATGAGCGGGAGCAGAAGAACAAAGACCAGTCCCAGAGCCGACAGCATGAAAAGATGGACAGGGGGCAGGAGCAAAAGAAGAAACGTCAGGAAATGGGACTTTAGATTTATACATCGTTAAGGAAAATCTGCCGGGATGTCCCCCGGCAGGCAGAAAGGAGATTGCAATGAGTAAAGATTGCAGGACTACGAAAAACAGAAACAATAGTTTGACATTTGGTGTGCTGGCAGAGATAATCCTCTGCCAGCATTGGTATTTATGGAGGGATTTTATGCAGAGAAAAGCAGGGAACCGCCGGAGAGAACCGATCCGCTATGTGGTGGAACATGTTTATTCCGGCAAGGAGAGCATGGAAAAGGTACTGACTGCCGTTAGTGAAGAAGCGGCGAAACAGAATGTAAAGGAGAAGCTGGAAAATCAGAAAAAGGTGGGATGAGAAAAGATGCAGATTTCACCGGAAAAATAAAATCAGCAGTTGCAGGAGGTGGCAGGAATCGCTATAATAAAGACAGCGTATTTCTGTCACTGGATATTGAAGAAACCACAGGAGGTCAATATGCAGACAACAGAAATCAGAGAAACATGGACAGCACTTTATGCAAGATTATCATTGGATGACGGCAACGTGGGCGAGAGCATGAGCATCCAGAGCCAGAAAGCGATCCTGACAAGAAAAGCAGAGGAACTGGGGATTTATAATTATCAGTTTTATGTAGACGATGGTTATTCCGGTACGAATTTCAACCGTCCGTCCTTTCAGCAGATGATAGCGGACATTGAAGCAGGAAAAGTTACCTGTGTGATCACGAAAGATCTTTCAAGGCTAGGTAGGAACTATCTGGAGAGTGGCGCTTATATCGAGGTATTTTTCCCAAAACATCAGGTACGGTATATCGCCGTCAATGACGGTGTGGATTCTGCAAACAGCGGGGAGATGGATATTACCCCGTTTAAGAACATTCTTAATGAGTTTTATTCAAGGGATGTTTCCAAAAAGGTGAAGTCAGGTAAATACATCCGGGCAAGCCAGGGAAAATTCATGGGAACACACGCACCATTCGGGTATCAGAAAGACCCGGAGGACAAAAACCACCTGATTGCCGATGAGGAAACCGCACCAACCGTCCGTTATATTTTCCAGCTTGCACTTCAGGGAATGGGAAACAATAAAATCGGGAAAATCCTTTATGAACAGAAAATCCCAAAGCCGGCATATTATAAGCCGGAATACTTCGGAAAGTTTCTGGTAAAAGAAGATGATGCCTATAACTGGAAACAGGAGACCATCATCCGGATTTTACGAAACCCGCTTTACAAAGGCTATTTCTGGGTGCAGAAATATGATAAGAAGCATTTCAAGCAGGAAACAAGGGGGTATATCCCCATGAGTGAGCGTACCATTATTCCCAGTGACCATGATGCACTTGTTGATGAACACACATGGGATACGGTGCAGGAAATCCTTGACCGTCATACGAAAGTCAAGCCCTGTACTTCCGGGTATGAGAATAAGTTCCGGGGCATTTTAAAATGTGCCGACTGCGGAAGTACCCTGATGGTGCATACCGATGGCAGGAATAAGGAGAAGCCAGTCATTGAACGGACTTTTTACCAGTGCCGCATTTACCGTGTGAGGGGAACCGGGTTCTGCAGCCAGCACCGCATCAATGCGGACGATCTGGAGGAACTTGTACTTGCGGACATCCAGACCCATGCAAAAAGGGTCATAAAAAACAGGGAGAAATTCATGCGGAAGGTATTGGGGCAGATGGATACGACAGCGGCGAATAACCGGGAAAATATCCAGAAAAAGCTGGAGAAACTGGAGAAAAAGCTCCTCGAATCGGACAGACAGTTCATCAAGCTGTATGAGGATTTTACAAAGCAGCTTGTGTCAGAACAGCAGTTCCGGATGTTGTCCACTCATTTTGAACAGGAAAAGAAAGAAACAACCGAAGAAATTGAAAAACTGAAAACTACGGCTGACAATCTGAAGGACAGCACCTGCAAAGCGGAACAGCTTGCCAATGAAATGGTGGAATGTGCAGAGATCAAAGAGCTGACCACAGCCATAGTAAACCGTCTTATCGAAAAGATTGAGGTATCTGAACCTCAGACCATCGACGGAGAGAAAGTCCAGAATATCAGGATTTTCTACAAGTTCGTTGGAGAAATCAATTAAATTTCCATAATGTACCTATAATTCAAGAGCCATTGAATTATCACCGGAAGGAACGGGCTATCGTGCGAAAACACGGTTTGCCCGTTTTTTTAATCTTCCAGAGCTGATCTCCATTTTTAAGGAAGCTGCGGATATTCAGACATCGGATATGCTGAATCTTCCTGTACCGGAAGCAGAGTTTATCAATGAAGTCTTAAAACCAAGTGAAGAACAGCAGGAAATGGTCAGTGCCTTTTCGGAACGTGCGGAAGAAGTAAGAGCCGGTCTTGTGAATCCAACGGTGGACAACATGCTCAAGATTACCAATGACGGAAGAAAGTGTGCATTGGATCAGAGGCTATTAAATGAACTCCTTCCGGATGCAGAAAAAAGCAAGGTCAATACCTGTGTGGAAAATGCTTTTCAGTCGCTTTTCTTCCAGAGTTTTCTCATTTTGAATATCCTGCTGTACTGCCGCATCTACAGTTTCTATTCCCAGAACACGCACAACACGATCATACCTATCAGAAACACCTTGTAATATATCTTTTTCTTCTGACAATTTCTGATTGTCTTTACGCATATCATTCAGTTCGCTCTGAATACCATTATATTTCTGTTTCAGCTTTTGATATTTTCCCTTCCAATTTTCCACCTCTTTCGTAAGTTCTTTAACCTGAGCCGCCATTGCAGCGACCTTATTCTTTAATTGAATAAACAGCGGCTTAATCTTTTTATCCCGGTAAGTTACCGCCCGTTCCAGAGTGCCAGCCTCCGGCAGTAACGTTTTAACCGTTCCATATTCCTTAATTTCTTTGCTCACATTATCCATAATCGGCTGTAGCTGTTCTCTGCGATCTTCCAGACTTTTTAGTTCTTTTTCTACGTTCCCTGCCTTTTGTTCTGCTTCTTGCTTCGCCTTGATTGCCTGTTCCTTATCGTCTTTTAAAATTTGGATATCTACCCTGGATTCTGCAATTTGTGCTGTTAATTCTTCTTTTTCAGCAGTTAGATACTCTTTCTCCTGCTCCAATTCCTGTACTTCCTTTTTCCGTTCTTTTCTCTTAAAGTTATAAACATCCAGATGTTCCTCATGAGTACCTTTCTGTTCCCATTCAATTCCATACTGCTTTGCAATCTCTGCCAGAACTTCTTTTTCATGATTTATCCACTGATTCAGTTCCGTATCATGCTTATTTCCACCTTGAAATCCCAGACCTTTTAATGACTGTTTCAGCGAAACTCTGGTATCCATTCCTTTTCCCTTCCAGCCCGTTACATAAGGAATAAAATCAATGTGGAGATGTGGAGTAGCCTCGTCCTGATGCAAATAGCAACTAAATACCCGAAGTGTCGGATTACGTTTCTGGAAATCTTTTACATACACATCCAGTACCTTTACAGCCAGATCTCCTTCTTCTGTTCCAACAGCCATATCCTCACGATTACCAATCTGGAATATTACTTCATGGAACAACTTCTCCTGTTTACCTTGTCGGATCTTTTCATAATAGTTTGCGATCTGCCGATCCTTTCTTTTTCCGACATTGTATCTCTCCACAGCATCGTCAAACAGTTCCTTATAAACTTCTTTCAGATTCTCATTCTTATAACAAATATTCAATTGTACTCTGTCCGGATCTACATTTTCTGCTACAAAATCCCGTCTGTTATGAGCCAGTGAACCGGCCCCGATCATACCGCTGATTGTTCGTTTCATCGTCATGTTCCTCACCTCGCTTTCTAAAACCTGTGCCAGATATGGCAAATAAATTTGTATATTTGTCAGCAATAGCATAAAAAGGATCTTCGCCGGATACGATAATTTAGGAACCTTCTCGAACATTAGTAGTTCGAGAAGTATCGGGGACAAGCCCCTCTTTTGTTACTTTTGTCAAAAGTAACGCAAAAGCAACTTTCGACAGCCGTACCGTCCATCAAAAGTCCCCTTGCGCCTGCCGGGGCATAACGTCCTTATGGACGTCTGTTCTGCACCGACCGAAGTGGATCATATATCTGTTTATTCTGGTATCCTCGCCTGCACATATTCCAAATCTCCACAATAAGGCGTTCCCACCAGATACCATTCTCTTGCCAGATTCATCTCCATTCTGGTCTGTACCCATTCATCATCTACCAGCACTTCCAGTCCTTCTCCGCAGTGAAATCCTGTATCAATCCATAAATCTGATGATAATAATCCATATCTTCCATTGCTGCTGTTATATCCTAATCTTCCCTGTTTCATCATTTTCTGCTCCTTTCCAGTCTGTAAACGGAATCTGTAAACGGGTCTCAAAAGATTTTAAAAGTTAACTTTTTAAGTTTTTCCTTAAAGTTCCGTTTACATCGTTTACAATAATCTTTACTCAAACGGTATTTCCAACTGTTCCGGCACTTCCATAAATCCGTCTTTATCTTTCTTCACAGAATCTTCAATTCTTTTCCATGAACGCTGTATTCCATATTCCTTTCCAAACCGATGTGTGCCATGTGGTTTCCAGCCTTCAATCGCATTGTTCATAATATTTGCAATCTCTTTACCCTCCCACTGCTTCATTTCTCCGGTTCGGTGTAGTGCTTCATCAAACAGAATTCTTGTACATACATAATCGTCATCGTAATCATCAAGAAATGCCTGTATGATTCCGGCATTGGTATCCTCCGGCATAAATTCTTTCTGCAGACGCTTTGCCTCTTCCTCAATTTCCTTTGTAAATCCTAAGAACACATTTCCCTGTCGATACAGTACCATTGCCTCCGCCCAGGCCTGTTCAATATAAGCTTTGCTCTCTGTTTCATTATCCAGAATATGAACTTCTGCTTTTGACATATCTGTCATCACCGGAGCAAATCGTCTGTTTCCGGTTCTGTCCAGAGGAAGAAAATTCAAATCATTCGAAGTACCGCAAAATACACACTGCCTCGGTCTGTCTTCCGGGTGAACTTCATAAGGCACTTTGTAAGTTTCTTTCTGTCTGCTCAGAAATGATTTTATCTGTTCGATATTCTTTGCTGTGATAGTTGCCTTCATTTCTCCCATTTCGATAATCCAGTGGTTCTGCAGTTTTCTGTAAATATTTTCATCGTCCAGATGATCCAGATTGTCACTGAACCATTCTTCTTTTATCGCCAGATATTTGAAAAATGTGGACTTTCCGGCTCCCTGACTTCCAACCAGACACAGCATAATGTCATATTTTATTCCCGGTTCATAAATTCTTGAAATCGCTGCCAGCATGTGCATTTTCATTACTCCGATTGTGTATTTGCTCTTTTCTGCTCCCAGAAAATGCGGAAGCATATTTTCTATTCTTGGAACCCCGTCCCAGACCAGACTTTCCAGATAATCTCTGATTGGGTGATATTTATTTTCATTGGAAACAATATCTACTCCTGCTTTGATCACACGCTCACTTGTCAGTTCATAATTTTCTTCCAGATACATTTTCAGATTATTTTCATCAGTATCTGTAACCGTAGGACTGTTATTTCTCCGTTCCCAGGGCACCTCTTTCACAATGTCCATTCTTCCGGAAAGCTCATTTCGTTTAATCGCTTTTTTCAGCACTGAATCTTTTTGTAATACGGTTACACAATTTCTGATTGTCTGCTTTGTTCTTCCTTTATCGGTGTGCTCCAACATATTATTGACATCTTCTGTTGTAAGCATTTCCTCGTTCACAATATCTTCTAATTCCATCAAGGACTTCTCGCTGATATTCGTTAATTCTTTCTTCAATTTTTTCAACCTCCCTTCTCTTCATCTTGAAAAACTCTACAATTTCTTCTCCTGTTCCAAACATCAGCACGTCCAGATAGTCATTTATCTTTCTTTCATTTGCCAATGCCTCCGTAAATAATTCGTGCCACTCTTCATCCGGTTCTGGTCTGTAAAACTCTTTCCAGAACTGAATCCATTTCAGATATCTGATTAACACGTCTGTTGCATGTCTCAACCACTGCTCTAATTTTTCTCTGATCATCACTACTTTAGATTGCTTTTGCTTTAAGGGCGCCCTGTTTCGGGGCGTCCTTTCGTATTTGCTTCTGTTTCCGACCTTAATATCCAGTCCAAAATCTTCTACCAGCTTTTTTGCGGCTTCATACTGTGATAATCCAAATAACCTTGCTGTAAAATCTATCGCATCACCGCCCACTCCACATGCAAAGCAATGATATATTTTATCTGCCTTCATACTTGGGTGTCGGTCTTTATGAAACGGACAACACGCCATTCCATTTCTTTTTACTTTAATCCCATAATGCTCCGCAGCCTGTCTCGCTGTCACACATTCTTTTACCTGTTCAAATAATGTCACTTATACCTCCTGCCCTTCCGGGCAAGTCTCTGATGAACAGATATTCGGGAATTGTTGTATCTTTCAATTCGTGATATACTGAATCTGCCAAGATGATATATCAGTGAATCTGATTATCAGAGAACTTGCTCAGATATTTTGTCTGGGCTTTTTCTTTTTGTCTATCAGTAGCCATAGCTCCACTCCTTACACAAATCTCCTTGTAGGAATAATGATAATTTCAAATTTGCTTCCGTCCTCTAATTCAAGAAGAATCACATAATCTGAATCTCGATCTGGTAAAATGGAACTTATCTTCAACTTCTTACTGTAGTTAATTGCATCAAATATTTTTCCGACTATTTTCTTTGTTTTCATTTGCTTCTTCCTCCGTATTAACGTTTGTTGTCCAGCATCTCAGCTACTTTTTTCTGTTGTGACGGGTACAGATGCCCATAAGTGTTCAATGTCATCTGAATATCTTTGTGCCCCAGTCTCTCCTTAATAATCAATGGCTCTACGCCCTGATAGATCAGATATGCCACATGACTGTGCCGGATATCATGCACTCTGATTGATTTTACACCAGTCAATGCTTCATATTTCTTGAGTCGTTTCTGCAGTGTTCTCGCTACAATCGGAAACATCCTATGATCTTCCGGAAATCCATAATGTTTCTTCGCATACTCCTGCACCTCTTCCTTAAGAAAATTTGGAATATCAATGGTACGGACTGAATTCTCTGTTTTTGGAGTATCAATCACATCTCTTTTCCTGATCCGGTTATAAGTCTTATTGATATGCAGGAGATTTCCACTCATATCAAAATCTGAAAGACTCAATGCCAGAAGCTCTCCTTCCCTGATTCCTGTCCAGAACAGAATTTCAAATATCAGATAATCTTCACTCCCCGGCTCAATCCCGGCAATAAATCTGTCATATTCTGCTTTCGTCCAGAATTCCAGCTTATTAGCATCTGATTTTCCCATCTTTTTTACTTTCTTACATGGATTTTCCTTCAGATTGTAAATTTTCTGTGCATGATTAAACAGTGCATTTAATTGGTTCTGAATCATACGCTCATAAGTCTTGCTGTAGCCTTTTTCCTGAATGGTGTTCTGCCACTGGATAATCTCTGCCGGTGTGATCTCATTCATTTTTCTTGTTCCAAAATACGGAACAATGTGCTTGTTCATCATGTGCTGCTTGTTACGGATTGAATTTTCTTTCAGTTCATTCTTTTTATCTTCAAAATAGACTTGAATAAAACTGTTCATCTCCATTTTCATATCCGCCGCAGTCTTTCTTATGAATTCCTTTTCATAATTCAATGCTTCTTTCTTTGTCTTGAACCCTCTTTTCAGCTTCTGCGTTTTCTTTCCTGTCCAGTCAATATAACGGAAGCTCACATACCAGGTTCCCTGTTTTGTGTCCTTGTAAGCTGACATTCTAACCCCTCCTTTAAACTGCTCGCTGAGAGCATCCATAAAATTTTGTTTCCCAATAGGGACGTGGAATCTTTCCACGAACTGCCACATATCCTTCCTTTGCAAGTTCATCATTGAGCTGTTTCAGAATGGAATATGCCTTACTGCGTTTCACGCCTAATTCTTCCATGACATCATCAACAGTCATCATATAATTAGTTCTCATAGCGTCCTCCTTTCTGGCACTTTTGTGCTAGAATAGAAGCACAACTATTATTAAGGAGGCAGCATTATGGTTGGTAAAAAAATCTAGGCATTCCGGGACTTTAGAGGATACAGTCAGATACAGTTAGCCGAGCTGTCCGGCATTAACGTAGGAACAATCAGAAAATATGAACTGGGAATCCGGAATCCAAAACCGGATCAGTTAGAAAAGATAGCAACTGCACTGGGATTAAATGTAAGTGTTTTTCTGGATTTTAATATTGAAACAGTCGGAGATGTACTCTCTCTGTTGTTTTCTATTGATGATTCAGTGAACCCCTCACTTGCTGAAACACCTGATCAGAAGGTTGCGCTGACATTCAATAATCCTACAATGCAGGAGTTTTTTAGTAAATGGTGTCAATTTAAAAATGTCTTTGAAAAGGAAAAAGCTGAAATATTAGCTATTGAAGATAAAGATAAAAGACAAGAAGAACTGTATAAGCTCAACGCTACCCAGGAAGAATGGAAACTGCGTGCTATGGGAACCACGATAGGTTGTCATACCATCGTTAAGAAGGCACTGAAGGTAATTCCATCAAGACATATGATCTGACTTAATCCACAGTCAAATCTCTGATTTGTGAATAAATCCACTTTATCTGTTATCATATTTGTGAAATATATATTTTGTTATCATTCTGTTATCACAAACGGTTGTCAGGATATTCTCCCGGGAACCGTTTTTCTATACTGTTCGTTATTCTTTTCCACTCTTTTATATATTTCCAAACAACAGAAAAGCCCGTAGAACCGAAGTTCTACGGGTATCTTACGTTTGGACACAACGTTATCTTGCGATAACAATTTATATAATTATGAAATCTACGCCGCAGTGCAACCCTCGATTCCGCTTTGCTCCATCTCGGTCGGGCATTCGCCTATAAATTCTTCGACTAATGTCCTTGTGCGAGCAAGCTCTCACCGACCATTATTCTACGAATTTGCACTGCTCATTGCTAATCGAATATTACTCGATGATTGTAGCAACACGTCCTGATCCTACAGTACGTCCACCTTCACGGATAGCGAATGTAAGACCCTGCTCCATAGCGATTGGGTGGATCAGTTCGATTGTCATTTCTACGTTATCACCAGGCATGCACATTTCTGTACCTTCTGGCAGGTTGATAACACCTGTTACGTCAGTTGTTCTGAAGTAGAACTGCGGACGATAGTTGTTGAAGAATGGTGTATGACGGCCACCTTCATCTTTTGTCAGAACGTAAACCTGAGCTGTGAATTTTGTATGGCATGTTACTGTACCTGGTTTTGTAAGAACCTGACCTCTTTCGATGTCTTCTCTTTTGATACCACGCAGCAGAGCACCGATGTTATCACCAGCCTGAGCTTCATCCAGGAGTTTACGGAACATTTCGATACCTGTTACAGTTGTTTTCTGAACTTCTTCTTTGATACCGATGATTTCTACTTCTTCGTTCAGGTGCAGAACACCACGCTCTACTCTACCAGTTGCAACAGTACCACGACCTGTGATTGTGAATACGTCCTCTACTGGCATCAGGAACGGCTGATCTGTAGCACGCTGAGGATCTGGAATCCAGCTGTCAACAGCATCCATCAGTTCCATGATCTTGTCGCCCCATTCGCTGTTCGGGTCTTCCAGAGCTTTCAGAGCAGAACCCTGGATGATCGGTGTGTCATCGCCTGGGAACTCATACTCGTTCAGCAGTTCACGGATTTCCATGTCTACCAGTCAAGCAGTTCTTCGTCATCTACCATATCGCATTTGTTCATGAATACTACGATGTAAGGTACACCTACCTGACGGGAAAGAAGGATGTGCTCTTTTGTCTGAGCCATAACACCATCAGTAGCAGCAACAACGAGGATAGCACCATCCATCTGAGCTGCACCAGTGATCATGTTCTTAACGTAGTCAGCATGTCCCGGGCAGTCAACGTGAGCGTAATGTCTCTTTTCTGTTTCGTACTCAACGTGAGCGGTAGAGATTGTGATACCACGTTCTCTTTCTTCCGGAGCTTTATCGATGTTTTCGAAATCTACTGCTGCGTTACCTGCAACTCTGGCTGCCAGAGTTTTTGTGATAGCTGCTGTCAGAGTTGTTTTACCATGGTCAACGTGTCCGATGGTACCAATATTACAATGCGGTTTGGTTCTCTCAAATTTAGCTTTTGCCATTTTGAATGTCCTCCTTGAAATAATAGCCGTATTGGCTTACTTTTTATTTTCCTTTATACATAGGCTATTTACGATTATATTTCAAATCCAGGATATTTTCAAGCCTAATTTACCTGTTTTTATGAGTTTTATAATGGTTTGAGCAGATTCTTCCTCCGGATTTCTCCGTAAGAAGAACCTTTGTCAAATCCGATCTTATCTGATATCAGATTATTTTGCTTTTGCACTCAGTACTTTTTCCTGTACCGACTTCGGTACCTGCTCGTATTTCTCGAAGAACATAGAGTAGTTACCACGTCCCTGTGTCTTGGAACGAAGATCTGTAGAGTATCCGAACATCTCAGCCAGCGGTACATAACCTTTAACCATCTTACCGCCGCCGATATCTTCCATACCTTCGATACGACCACGTCTGGAGTTGATATCACCGATTACATCGCCCATGTACTCTTCCGGCATGGTAACTTCAACTTTCATGATCGGCTCGAGCAGTACCGGATTACCTTTCTCATAGCATCTTTGAATGCCATGGAACCAGCGATATGGAATGCCATTTCACTGGAATCGACTTCATGGTAAGATCCGTCGTATACATTTGCATGTACACCCAGTACCGGGAATCCGCCCAGGATACCAGCTTTTGCTGCTTCTTCGATACCTTCTCCGACTGCGGGATGTATTCCTTCGGAATAGCACCACCAACAACGGTAGATTCAAACTTGAATGTCTCTTCTCCGTTCGGATCCATCGGCTCGAATTTAACTTTACAGTGACCGTACTGTCCACGACCACCGGACTGTTTTGCATACTTGCTGTCTACATCTACAGGTTTTGTAAATGTCTCTTTATAAGCAACCTGAGGAGCACCTACGTTTGCTTCTACTTTGAATTCACGAAGCAGACGGTCTACGATGATTTCCAGATGCAGCTCACCCATACCAGCGATGATGGTCTGACCAGTTTCCTGATTTGTATGAGCACGGAATGTCGGGTCCTCTTCAGCCAGTTTTGCAAGAGCCTCACCCATCTTGCCCTGACCTGCTTTGGTCTTCGGCTCAATTGCAAGCTCGATAACTGGCTCTGGGAATTCCATAGACTCCAGAATAACCGGATGCTGTTCGTCACAGATGGTATCACCTGTTGTTGTAAATTTGAAACCTACTGCTGCTGCAATATCACCGGAGTAAACTTTATCAAGCTCTGCTCTCTTGTTTGCATGCATCTGCAGGATACGTCCTACACGCTCTTTTTTATTCTTTGTTGCATTCAGGACATAAGAACCAGAGTTCATAGTACCTGAGTACACACGGAAGAATGCCAGCTTACCTACGAACGGGTCAGCCATGATCTTGAATGCCAGAGCGGAGAACGGTTCTTCGTCTGAAGAATGTCTTACTACTTCGTTGCCATCTTCATCAACACCTGTAATAGCCGGGATATCGGTTGGTGCAGGCATGAAATCAATGATAGCATCCAGAAGCTTCTGAACACCTTTATTTCTGTAAGCAGTACCGCAGCATACAGGAATTGCCTGACATTCGCAGGTTCCTTTACGCAGAGCAGCTTTCAGTGCGTCGATGGACGGCTCTTCACCTTCCAGATATTCCATCATCAGGTCGTCATCCAGCTCGCAGATCTTTTCGATCAGCTCTGTATGATACAGTTCTGCATCGTCTTTCATATCTTCCGGGATATCTGTGATTGAAATATCTTCACCTTTTTCATCGTTGTAGATGTAAGCTTTCATCTCAAACAGATCGATGATTCCCTGGAATTCATCTTCTTTGCCGATTGGCAGCTGCAGGCAGATTGCGTTTTTACCAAGTCTTGTACGAATCTGATCAACAGCGTTATAGAAATCTGCACCTAAGATATCCATCTTGTTGATGAATGCCATACGCGGTACATTGTAGGTATCAGCCTGACGCCATACGTTTTCAGACTGAGGCTCTACACCACCCTTTGCACAGAACACGCCGACAGCGCCGTCCAGTACACGAAGGGAACGCTCAACCTCTACCGTAAAGTCAACGTGACCCGGGGTATCAATGATGTTGATACGATATTCCTGTGCACCCTTTTTCGGTTTGCACTGTTCCTGCGGAGTCCAGTGACAGGTAGTTGCGGCTGAAGTAATTGTGATACCTCTTTCCTGCTCCTGTTCCATCCAGTCCATGGTAGCAGTACCTTCATGAGTATCACCAATTTTGTGGTTTACACCAGTATAATAAAGGATACGCTCTGTTAATGTAGTCTTACCTGCATCGATATGAGCCATGAT
>ENA-OQCX01000696-OQCX01000696.1-human-gut-metagenome-genome-assembly--contig:-NODE-696-length-17169-cov-2.857294_pt1 | contig 17169 bp, 18 predicted proteins | sample MGYA00242762_ERZ504587 | MGnify/ENA primary metagenome ERZ504587 (study PRJEB26092, sample SAMD00036337) | human gut metagenome | host: Homo sapiens | study: EMG produced TPA metagenomics assembly of... | reverse complement strand
AGTATTGGGACAGGCGTTCTACACACAAATCCGCGCATATTGAAACAAAACGGTAAATATTATCTCATTTATATGGGATCTACACACCCGTTTGCCGAACCGACATACGCGCAGCTCACCTTAGACAGCCCCTGGTGCACCGTTGCCCGCGCCAATAAGCGCATCGGACTGGCTGTAGCCGATTCTCCATATGGTCCCTGGAAACGTCTGGACGAACCGATACTCAAAACCCAACCGGGTACATTCTATAGTTTCCTTACCTCAAATCCTTCTCCAATCATACAGGAAGACGGTTCAGTTCTCATGATCTTCAAAGGCCGCCATTACACTAACAATTACGAACATTCGGCAATGAGTCTCGGAATAGTCTATGCTCCTGCAATAGAAGGTCCTTACCATGTATTGAACAACAATCAGCCTATCTTTGAAGTAAACGGACAAGGTGAAGCCGAAGACCCTTTCCTATGGAAAGACACCGAAGGCTATCACATCCTATTCAAAGACCATGTAGCCAAATTTACAGGAGAACGGGGCGGTGGTGTTATGGCACACTCTGAAAACGGTATCCAGTGGACAGTAGACAAGGCTCCCAAAGCCTATTCCCGTACCATAGAATGGGAAGACGGAAAAGTGGAGATGCAAGGGCAACTGGAACGCCCCTTTATTTTCTTTGAAAACGGCAAACCTACTTACATTTTCTTTGCCACTATGGATGGTCCCGGCGGATTCGAGAATGCATCACACTCTTGGAATATGGTTATTCCTATAAAAGATAAAGAATAAAAACGTATCTTTGCGGTTATGAACAAGAATTTATTGCCTATCCATTTCGCTCCTCTTCAAGGATATACAGATGCTGCTTACCGACAAGCACATGCTTGTATCTTCGGCGGTATCGACACCTATTATTCTCCTTTTGTACGTGTGGAACACGGTGAAATCCGCCGAAAAGACATACGCGATATAAACCCGGAAAACAATCGGAATATACACCTGATCCCCCAACTGATTGCCCCCCAACCAAGCACGTTGGAACAGATTGTATCCCTTTTTATCGAGCATAATTACCAGGAAGCAGACATCAATCTGGGGTGTCCTTTCCCCATGCTGGCCAAACGGCATAACGGAGCAGGAATGTTGCCGTATCCCGAAGAAATAAAAGAACTACTGACCGCCGCCACAGAAAAATATCCTCAAATCCGTTTCTCAGTCAAGCTCAGATTAGGCTGGGAAAACGCCAATGAATGCCTTGCACTCCTACCGTTACTGAATACACTTCCCCTATCCCACATCATCCTGCATCCGCGTTTAGGGAAACAGCAATATAAAGGAGAGGTAGATTTAAACGGATTTGAAGCTTTTTATCATGGATGCGATAAACCCTTGTTGTATAATGGGGACCTGCATACAATAGAAGATATACAGACCGTTACCGAACGTTTTCCGAGATTGGCAGGAGTTGTAATAGGGCGTGGTCTGCTTGCCAATCCGGCTTTAGCTTGGGAATACCAGCAAAACAGAAAGCTGTCTCCTGATGAAATGCTATCCAAAGTAAAACAGCTACATACAGCGATATACAACAGCTATGAAGAACTGTTACAAGGCGGTGAAACACAGTTATTGATGAAAATGAAGAACTTTTGGGAATATCTGCTGCCCAACGGTAACCGTAAAGCTAAAAAAACTATACATAAAACCAGTAAACTAACCAATTACCGGATAGCAGTAAACGATTTGCTATCTTCATACCAATAAGAATAAAAACAGAGAAAGAAAGTGTGTCAAAATGCTTTTCGGTCATTATCGGCCTAACGTCTTCCAACGATGGTTTAATGACAGAAATGAAAGAACATTCTAAGCAAAGTTAATGACAGGATGTAAGATTATCAGCATTTAACACACTTTCCGATTTACATATCCGGAATTAAATGCACCTCAGGACGTATTTGAACTACATGATGCAGTTTCATCCACTCATTCAAATAAGCACGATGTTGTAAGAGAATTTGCCGATACTTTTTCTCTATAGCCAAGTTCCTCATTTCTCCGCGGTCATTCACCATGTCATAAAGCTGCTCACGATACAGCCCTTTATCATACAATACATATTTATAACGCGGAGTACGCAAGGCCCAACCTCGGGCAACTCCTTTATCAAATGTCTCTCACTGACAATATAAGGCTGGTGTGCCTGTTGAGGATCAGCCTTTTCCACCAAAGACCTAAAAGAGACGCCATGTAAACCTCCAGGAAGGGAAATTCCCGCCCAGTCACATACGGAAGCAAAGAAATCGACACCTTCATTAATAAGTTGGGGCATTTCTTTGCCGGCATTCTTCTTTCCGGGAAGGGTAACTATCAAAGGTACATTCACTACTTCTTCATATAAAGCCGATTTCTGGTTCCAATGATGCGCACCCATACCATCACCATGATCGCTTGTAAAGATAACTACCGTATTCTTCCACAAATCCTGTTTATCAATTGCATCGACAATCTTACCAATCTCGGCATCCACCTTTTCCACCAGCCGGAAGTAAAGGCTGCGATAACGCCGCCAATCATCAGGAGAATAATGACGGGTGGGATAAGCCGAATAGTTCAATGTCTGTTCATAATCTATTACATCGGCATCATAAGGATTACGGGCAAAATTTGAAGGAAGTCCGGGCCATTCATCTTGAGGAAGTTCGGGCAAATTGCCAAATGGCAAGTTCTGACTGCGCGCATACTCACAGATATTATGGGGATTATCAAAACCCACTACAAGAAAAAAGGGTTTGGAATGTTTCTGCTCAAGGAAAGCAACGGAAGCTTCAGCCAAGCCATTATCATTATGCGGATGAATGGTAGAAAAGCCGAACTCACCATCGGGCATGGAAGGGGTATGTACATGCCATTTTCCACCATAAGCACACTCATAACCGGCACGTTGCATTAACCAGCCTAAACTGGCAGTACGCAAAGAATCGGCCACAGGAACGTTGTTTCGGGAGAGTCCGACTTCGTGGGAAGTATGTCCCGTAAACATGGATGCCCTGGAAGGACCGCTTAACGGAGCGGAGCAATAAGCATTTTTAAATAAAATACCTGCCTGTGCCAAACGATCCATATTCGGCGTGTGTACATCTGTATTTCCCATACAACTCATGGCAGAAGCTGTCTGCTGGTCGGTTACTATATAAATAATATTAGGCAGCTCCTTGGCCCCCAATAAAGAGGGGGCAAAGGCAGTTGCACAAAACATGATATTCTTTAATTCCGTCATGACAAAAAAGATTTAATCAAAACCTATTTACGCAACAACTCTACATCAAAGCTTGCAGCATCCTTACACGTAAAACGCAACACTGTTTGTTTCTTATCTGCCGAAACAAGTTTGCAATACGGTGTTTCCGCTACTTTCCACCAACCTTTCAATGTAACAGTCACGGGAATTTCTCCACTCTCGTTATCAATCCACGGACGAGAATAGATACTCCGTTCAATCCGCTTTCCATCCTTATCAAAAGCCTCATCACTCGGACCGCGGTACAATGCCAAATCCGGCTGGGAAACAGTCAGTAACAGTTTGCCTCTATCTTCACGAATCATAACCAGACAGGAAGTATCCGCCTTCTGTAACAGACCGTCTGCAGGAAGCGTTTGAGGAGTTTCAAACAAAACATAAGAGGTAAGATTATCCGTCAAAGAACGGACTATGTGGGCATTACGATCCTGCTGAAGAACTTTATAGGAAGGCTTCTTCGCAAATGCTTTCAGGGAAGCAGCGTCCGTACGGGGCAATACGGCATATTCATAAGAAGCACCTCTCGGAGCCTTACCATGTTGCAGCGTCAAGGAAACCCAATCGCCCGAAGTCGGCTTTGTACTTCGTTCACCGACTGTAACCTGCGGGAAATTCTTTTCATATTTCGCACTTCTCATAGAGGATTTGGAAAGATAGTACCCTACCCCATTCGGATCGATATAAGTCTGTCCGTCACTCTTGTAACCATCCCAGTATTTATGATTCTCAGGAGTAATGGCTGCTAATTGGAAAACAGTCGTCTCGGTAGGATACTCTGTATTCGTATTCTCAATGTCCGTACCCAAACATACTATCGTACCGTCAAAGAAGTGGAAAGACTTACGGGCACGGTGAGAGCCGTTATATTTGTCATGCTCATGCAGCTTCATACCGAAGTTACCATTCAGACGGGCCTGGGACAGCCCACCGGCAAAGGCCTCATCGGAATAAAGCATTTCTTCCATACCTGAGTAAACATCCACATTCAATACCTTGGCGCGCAATTGCTCAAAAGGCAGATGAATACTCGTCACTCCCGGAATGCGATTCCAGTCGAAGCCGTTTTCTTGCCAGCCACTAGTAGTAAAAGTCACCATTTCATCGGGTTTACCCGTTAATATCTGCATACTGCCATGTGCCAGATAACGGCCGTAGAAATTGGCGGGAAGATAGTGTTCGGCAGCCCACAGATAACGGGAATGTCCACGCACTACAGCCGCCCAATTATCCCGACGCTGTACGGAAACACAACCGTAGCCCAATGCAAGGTTGCCTTGCGGATCGGGTTCGGGGCGGAATCCCTGTGCTTCAAGCAGTTTCTTCATCTCCAACTCTTGGCGAGTGGAAGCCTTCGGAAGATAATCAGGAGCATCTTCATCGGGCCTATTGACATAAGCATCAAACGCAGATAAGCAGCAGCCATGTCGGCATCATATTCCTGCTTACCGTCCGGTGTTCCTGCAATAGCCATAGTAGCATATTGAATGGGAATCAGTTCTCCTTTTCCGTTAGGATGACGACCTGACATGGAAAGAGACCATTGCTTCAAATTACAATAAAACCGCATCGTGAGCAGCACGTTCTTAACAGTGGAATGCGCCAGTTCAGACACCTTGAACTCTGTTCCGCTCAATAAATAAATCATATTCGTGGCTCCATCCAACCCACCGACAGCATAAGCGGGATAGTTATTACGATGATGAAAACAAGCTCCATCTTTCTTGAAAGAACCCGACAAGCCTTGAGCCGGACGGCATCCATAATCCAACCAACGCGAGAAAGAACGCAGATATTGCAGCTTTTCCGGAGTATCCTCCATAATCAGGATACTGGCCATACGTCCCTGAGTCTGCGTATTGAAAGAATCTATATCTATACCGTTTACGGTAGGTTTAGGATAAACCTCGTTAGTGATGGCATACCAGCGCAGCGTGCGTTCGGCTTCATTCAGCTTGCCGGCTTCATTCAGTACCTCCTTCATTAGGAAATAGGCTACATAGAGTCCGCGCATACTGTAACCGTAATGATGGATGTTTCCCCAACAACTGCCATAAGCCACGCCTTGGTCGGTAATATGGTCGTACATGGCAAGGAACTTTTGCTTCAATTCATCCTGCGCAGCAACATTCGCTGCATTGTTATAGCTATGGCAATACGTTTCATCAGTTTGAAATACTTGTCCATTTCCATACCCAGCTTGGTAAACATATCCTTATCCCAATTCGGTATCATACGTTCGTAAGCTTCTGCCTGACGCACCATGAAGATAGGCAGACCGCTCACTTTCCCGTTTTTGTACGTAATCTTATAGTAGTCATACTGTTTACGGATAGCCGTCATTTCCTTATCTGACAACTTTCCGGGTGTATAGAGCATATCCCTGAAGCGTTTTTCTATTTTCCGCATTTCCTGTTTCTGCGTTTCGCTAACGGCAGTCAAGGGTATATCCGGCTTCCACAAAGAATGTTCGTAAATAACAAGCCAATGATTGGTAGTTCTTATTCACAAACGGAACTTGCACGTCAGCCGTCTGCTGGCGGGCATCCACCTTACTGGCGGATATAATATGATCTAAATATAACTTCCCTTTTGTATCGGGAGCAATAATACGGATTTCATTCATCCCCTCTTCCGGCGTCCCCACCATATCACGTTCATAGCACACCCATGCTGCACGCCAACCGGTAAAGTTGATTCCAAATGGGAAAGAAGTGCATTTCTTTCCATCTTTTAAATATTCAAACTCTATTTTCTTGTCCTGTGCTTGCTCATTGTACACCCATACAATGAAAGCGGAAAGATAGGTAATCTTTTCCGGTAGGGTCTTTTTTTCTCGAACTTCAAATCCTTTTTTGATAGAAAGCACAGCCCCCGGAATTAAATGTCCAACTCAAGCTATGCAAACCATCTTTATAATGTTCATCACTGATTTCCAAACGGGAATCCGTTCCCGAAATAAATACCGGTATTTGCGGGTCTTCAAAAGAAAGCAGTTTGTCATTCTTCACTACCTGGGCTTCTGCACTTACCGGTAACAAAGTTCCGAGAAGCATCCCTACTCCCATTGTCCATTTACTAAATTGCATCATATTTATTTACTTAAGGTTATTTATATGTTTCATTTTAGATACCCAACATCTCCTCCGCGTAAGTGAATCTTATAAATTAAGTATTGTACAAAGAAAAAGCTCTTTCAAAAAAAAGAGTGACATAAATCGTACAGAAGAGGTCTAAAAATGTCATAAGCCCTTATATCATACCTCAGACAACAAGCTGAAACAGAAAAAGAGTTGTCACTCCCATTTGTCTGTATCATATTAATTTACATATTATTGATTAGGAAGAAATAGCGGAAATACATTGGATACGGCTCTTTACGGGCCTGCGATAGAAATAAATTCTCGTATTGTTTATTATGCATTTTACACATATATTTGCGGTCAATATAAGATATAAGAAATTTATATCTGTAGTTTTTTTAACCTTAATTAGTTGTTTTATGAGAAAAAAGCAAGACCCGATTTCTCTACCCAAGAGAATTGTATTGGGAGCATCCTTGATTTTAGCTTCTACCTACACTGTTGCATGGGCCGGCAATACCCAGAACGAAACGCCCCATCATCATGCAATAGAAAGTATTACTCAAGTAAAAACTGTGACAGGAGTCGTAACGGACCAGTACGGACCGGTTATCGGTGCCAATGTACATGTAAAAGGAAGTACTACTGGTACAATCACAGACATCGATGGTAAATTTTCAATTGAAGTTCCGGTTAACTCTGTCTTGGAAATTTCGTACATCGGTTTTCTTACCGAGGAAATTCAAATTACCGGAACAACCAAAAATCTGAATATCCATCTGAAAGAAGACTCCGAGACCTTGGAAGAAGTAGTGGTAGTGGGTTATGGTACTCAAAAAAAAAAGTAAACATGTCAGGGTCTGTTTCTTCTGTAAATGTAGGAGAACTGACAGAAAGCCGTCCCATTACCAATGTATCACAAGCTTTGGCCGGTGTAGCAGCAGGTGTGAGCGTTATGAGCGGCAGCAACCAACCAGGTAATGACAATGCTACTATAACAGTACGAGGACAAGGTACCTTGAACGAATCGGCTCCCCTGGTCATCATTGATGGTGCGGAAGCCGGCATCAATACGGTCAATCCTCAGGATATTGAATCTATATCTATCCTGAAAGATGCCGCCTCTGCGGCTATCTACGGTTCACGGGCGGCCAATGGTGTTATCTTAATTACCACCAAGCAAGGCAAGGCGGGAAGTATCCATATAGACTATAACGGCTACATATCTTGTACTTCAACCACCATTCCCCACCACATGGATCCGGTATCCAACTATGCCGATTACATGGAACTGATTAACGAAGGATATGAGCAGTCTGGCATGGCAAAGCCCTTTAAGGACCAGGCTCTTATTGAAGAATGGCGTGCTGATGCAGGAAAAAATCCGTTGAAATATCCCAATACCAACTGGCTGGAAGAAACCTTTAAATCCTCCGTTGCACACAATCATGTTATTTCCATGAACGGTGGTAGTGAAAAAATTAAATTCTACTCATCTTTCGGCTATCAAAATAATCCGGGTGTAATGGAAAACACCGGTTTTGAGAAATATAATGCCCGTCTGAATGTCTCTGCCGATGTTAAAAAATGGCTGAATCTGGCCGCTCAAGTCAGTGGCTACGTTTCCAACATGGATCCTGCAGCCAAGTATCAAAGTGAAGGAAGTACAGTAAGCGATGTATTTAAATTTGCCTCAGCCACCACTCCGGGTATGGTATTCCGTGCTCCCGACGGACGCTACGGTGCTATGAACAACTCGGAAGACTCTTCCCAATCAGCCAACAACAATCCATTGCTTCGTCTGAACTCCGTGGACGGTAACATTCACAAGACCAATGTACGAAGCCGCTTTATAGCAACACTCAAACCATTCAAGGGTTTTACCCTGACAGGCTCCTACTCCTATGAGTTTGTAGATGAAGAGCGAAGCAGCAAACCGGTTTTCCTTGAAGGTTGGGACTTCAGAAATGAAATAGTAACTTCACCAATAAGAAGAAAAGCAGCATCATGAACTACGACGGAAAGATAGACCGATTCTTCAATGATGTAGTAGCCCGTTATGAAACTCGCCTGATAAACGATGCGTTAGGTATCAATGCAATGTTGGGTGCCAGCCAGGAAAAATACCGTTCACACAATTTTAAAGCTACTAAATATGATATGATAGATACCAGCCTTGGAGTACTTAATGGTGCTATCGGTGATGCATCTGCCAGTGGAAGCAGTGCAGAGTGGGCCATGCGTTCTTTCTTCGGTCGTGTCAACTTGGATTGGCAACAGAAGTATTTGCTGGAAATCAATTTGAGAGCCGACCAATCTTCCCGCTTCCTCAAATCCAAACGTACCGGATACTTCCCTTCCGCATCTTTTGCATGGCGTTTAGAACAGGAAAAATTCATGGAAGGATTAAGAGACAAAGGATTGAGCACATTGAAGCTGCGTTTGTCTTACGGTTCGTTAGGCAACAATGCAGTGGGCAACTACGATGCCCTGCTTTATATGCCAACAAAAACGATGACGGTGCTTTCAACTACAGTCTGAACAATTTAGTGGCATTAGGTCTGGCACAAGCCCGTATTGCCAATCCTAATTTAACCTGGGAGTCAACTTATATGACCAATGTAGGTATTGATTTCGGGCTATTCAACAATCGTCTGACCGGTACAATGGATTACTTCCACAAGAAAACCAAAGATATCCTCATCAATCTCCCCGCACCTGCCGTACACGGTATCGCATCCATTCCCAAACAAAATAGTGCAGAGGTGTTGAACCAAGGTGTGGAACTTACACTGGTTGGCAAGATAAAATAGGAGATTTCTCCTACTCGGTAAACGGAAACTTTACTTATGTAAAGAATGAAGTGACCAAATATAAAGGCAAAGACAAAGGTGGCATTACCTACAGCGGCGCTAATATCATTTGGGAAGGACATGCTATCAATTCACAATACCTGTTGCGTTGCGACCGCATCATCCAAACCGATGAAGATTTGGCATTGGTACAGCAAATGATAGACAATGCTCCGGTGGTAGACGGCAAAAAAGTTGATCCGTTCGCAGCTTTCGGTACTCCGCAAAAAGGTGACTTGCTTTACAAAGACATCAACCAGGACGGTATTATCGATATGGATGACCGCGAAATCGTAAGCGATGGCCCGAACCCAAAATTCCAATTTGGTCTGAATCTGAATGCTTCTTATAAGGGGATTGATTTTGCCATGCTGCTGCAAGGGCAAGCCGGTGCTAAAATTTACTGGCAAAATGATTTGGCCAATACCCCCAGTGTACGCCACGGCTATCAACTGAACAAGGAAGTGGCAGACGGCAGATGGTACGAAGGCAGAACAGATGCGACCTATCCGCGCCTGCTGGAATACCAAGACCAAAGAAACAAACAAATGAGCGACTTCTACCTGGAGAATCTGGCTTATCTGAAAATACGTAATATCCAACTGGGGTATACGCTTCCAGCCAAATTAACCAAGAAAATTTCATTAGAACGTCTTCGCTTCTACGGTAGTTTGGAGAACTTCTTCACTTTCACCTCTTTCAGAGGCTTCGATCCTGAAATAGGAGGAAGCATTGACTATCCTGCCATGAAAAATGTAGTGTTCGGCATTAACCTTAGCTTTTAACCAATAACATTGAATAAAATGAAAAAATATAAACTCTTTATCACATTGGCTGCTTCTCTATTCCTTACAAGCAGCTGCTATGATTTGGATGTATATCCTGAAGACCAATTGAGTTCGGGAACCTTTTTCCAGACTCAAGACCATGCAGACCAAATTATGATGGGTGTCTACAGCCAAATGCAGTCGGATGATATTTTTGGACGTCAGTTCGGTCTTGACTGTTTAGGTGGCATCGGCAGCGGATATGACCCTGCATCATACGCAGTTATAGGTCGCGGTACTTATAACTCTACTTCCGGATTAGTAACCGGAAAATTCAAAAATCTGTACGAAGGCATAGCCCGTGCCAATATCTTGCTTCAAAACGTAGACCGGTGCGATATGAGCGATGAGCTGAAACTGAGATACAAAGCTGAAGCCCGATTTATGCGTGCACTCTATTATTTTACTCTGATGGACTTCTTCGGTCCTGTACCTGTTTATGATGAAAGCACTATCGTAGCCGAAGATTTCATGAACATGCTGGAGCCAAGAAAAAGTCTGGAAGAAGTACGCAAATTTATCATTGACGACTTGGACAACGCCGATACTTACCTGCCTACAGAATGGGATGCGTCCAATGCCGGTCGAGCTACCAAGGCTGCTGCCATGTCGCTGAAGGTAAAGTGCTACTCTATGCCAAAGAGTATGAAGCCGCCAAAGAATGTTTTGAGGCTGTTGTAACAAACAAGGAAGGCAAATATGGCGAAAAAAGAACTCTACCCGGATTATGCAGGCTTGTTCAAACCGGGTGGTGATGAAAGCAGTGAAATGATTTTCGCCATTCAGAACATAGGGGGTGTAGGACAGGATTTCGGTATGCCCACGACTTTCTATATGGGTAGCCGTGCTTCCTATGGAAGTTGCTGGAACAATGTCATGGCCTCTATAGATTTTGTAGACAGCTATGAATGTAAAGACGGAAAGCCCTTTGACTGGAACGACTACTTCGAAGGTTATAACGAGAATATAGATATAAGGAAAGAAGTACTCTATGCCAAGCTGGACAACAGCAAAAAAGTGGTAACTTATCCTGCAAGCCGCGAGAAGCTATTGGAAATGTACGAAAATCGCGACCCGCGTATGAAAGCATCTATTATTCTTCCCTACACACACTATGCCGGCTGGGTGAAAAATGCGCCGAAAGATACAGAATTCATTCTCCTGGAAAAACAGGGTGATGCCCATGAAAACAATGGTTTCATCCGTGTCAATCAGAATTATCAGCTCTATCTCTGGAGAAAATTCGTAGCAGAGGGCAACATGGACGGTGCTATCAATAACCGTGCCGACACTCCGATCAACTTTCCTATCATCCGACTGGCCGATGTGTATCTGATGCTCGCCGAATGTTATAACCAGATGGAAAACGGAGATCAGGAAAAAGCTGTATATTATATCAATAAAGTCCGTAACCGTGCCAGTGTAAATATGCCTGAAATCAATAACGGTAAGCCTTGGATGGAAGCAAGAACCAAAGAAGAAGTATTTGCCCGTATCCGTCATGAACGCGCTGTAGAACTGGCAGCAGAAGGCTGGAGCTTCAGTGACATGAGACGTTGGGGCTTACTGGAGGAAGTGGCAGGCCCGGTGAAAGATATCGTAAACAAGAAACTTTATGACCGTGTAGTCAACGAAAGAGACTATCTATGGCCTATTCCGCAGGACGAAATAGATAAGAATCCCAATTTACGCCCTAACAATCCGGGATGGTAATATACACCGGATATGATATAATACTCTGAAAGAAAAAATTCAATACCGGAGTCAGATACAAAAAGTCCATCGGAAATTATCCGACGGACTTTTTTTTGTATTGTTTGCCCCAATGCAAAAAGCACATGCCCTTGTGCAAAAATCCGAAAACGACAGCAGATGTTACGGATGAAGCTCCTCAAAGCTTTTATTCTCCTCCTGCATTGTACGGACAGTCTCTTCCAGCTCCCCGATAGGCAGGTCGAGATTATACCAATCATTATAGCAGTCGGTCACATACCAATTACCATCCACCAGCTCAAACACAACGCGGAGCGAGGGCTCCGACTCGTCATACCCCGCCTCAAATTCTTTATAGGCAGGTTCATCCCGGGTAAAACGTGAGATGTAAACTCCTCCTTCCTCTTCTGTGATACGTCCTTCTTTCAATGTTTCACTATCCAGCAACGCCCATTTATCACGGGTAAAAGGAAAGTCTGCTCTGTCTCGCCGTCATCCTGCAACAATACGATAGGCGATTTCAAAGGAAACTTGATACGTGAATACTGAATGAAGCACTGGATGTAAACTTATGGAGAAATGACTTGAAATCCTCTCCGGCTGCCAGACTGTTGAAAGTTGAGAGCATAAACGCCATGCACAGACAAACAACAAAATTAATAGCTTTCATAATTAGATACGAGTTATTCCGATTTAAAGTGCAAATATACGACAAGCCGGAAATTTACAATGAAAAGCCGGCGGGAATTTACATCTGTTACTTCTTACCCCTCAAATACTCATAACCGAAGCGGCAGCGCAAACAGTCCTTCCTGTCGCAATATTCCTTTTGAAGCTGAAGCAAAGCCTGTGAGTCGGCCGCAGTATAAACGGGAAGTCCGGCTCCACTCCACAGACGGGTGACATGATTGTTCTCGGCTTTCAATGCTTCAAGAAAACAAGTGGCACGGTCACAAAGCCGTTCATCTGCTCTGTGCATTCCGTAAGCATACAGAAAAGGGATAACGGTGTTGATAAGAATAAGGTTCAAAGCATTCTCTCCCAAACGCTTTTCTTGATGGGGCGAGCTTTTTTTAAACGTAAAATGTGTCTCCCAATAGGGCGAAGTCCGTGCGGATATTATCTTCTTTATATCTTCCGCAGTTTCGGCCGCCATAACTCGTGAAAACAAAGATTGTTCCTTATGATACAGCCAGGCAAGCTGTGCCAGGCGCACATGGGGGAAATTGCCGGGACGCAAACGTAAAAAACGCCACCGGTCACTGCTCACTGGAGCTGACAATTCGAACTTGCGCTGCAAATAATGAAACTCTTTCTGAAGTTCCCGGTAGTAACAATCCTCCTGCCAATCTTCTTCCAAAAGCCCGGCCTGTCCTAAAAAGAACGCCTCTACCTGAAAAAGGCTATCCCGATGCTTGTCTACCGCACGGAAAGGCAGATAACCGGCCCACGCTTCAAAAGCATCGCCATTCAGACCGAAACCCAGATTACGGGCAAGGGTAATAAAGAATACATCTTCCCAATGATTGTTGCAACGCTCCAGACGTGCGGCAATGGCCTGTGCCTTTTGTTCAAAACGCTCTACCTGCAAAGCCGATAACCAGGAATGGACCGTCAGTTTCGGTAAGGAAGCAAGAATGGAATAACAAGGAGGGTATATTTCCGTCTGACGTAATTCGTCATAACACCGGCGGACATTGTCCGAACAGTGCAACAGTAGCTGGGGAACAATACCGCCGTTGGCATAGTACACCTCGCAATCCGACTCGCCCACCACATGCAGAATAACATTATCGTAAACCGTATCCCGGTTATGTCCGTGACGAAACCAGTCCGAAGCCTGCGTATGCAACTCAACGTTACCCACCCAAAGCGTACCGTTTATTTTCAGTTTTGCGTTAAAGAAATCGGGGCCTGCATCAGTATTCGGCAAACCGGGATCTATCACTTCGACCGGCTGTCCGGAGGTTGTCTGGAGTGGCATTAAAGGAAATATCTTATGCTTCCAAACGTAATGCAGCAATTGTTCCATTGTTAACTTATCGTTAATGTTGTGCGCAAATGTAAGAAAAAGATTACCTTTGCGACATATAGTTCGTTGATAAACTGAATAAAAACCAAAGAAACAATGAAAATCGCATTAATCGGTTACGGAAAAATGGGTAAGGAAATCGAGAAGATTGCCTTAAGCCGCGGACACGAAATTGTCAGCATCATCGATGTGAATAACCAGGAGGATTTTGAATCGGCCGCATTCAAAGTGCCGATGTCGCCATAGAATTTACCAATCCGACGGCAGCCTACAACAATTATATGAAAGCTTTCAAGGCAGACGTAAAATTGGTTTCGGGCAGTACAGGCTGGCTGGAAGAACATGGTGAAGAGGTAAGAAAGCTTTGTTCCGAAGGCGGAAAAACCCTGTTCTGGTCATCTAATTTCAGTCTGGGAGTAGCCATATTCTCGGCCGTCAACAAATATCTGGCGAAGATCATGAACCGGTTCCCTGCTTACGACGTAACAATGAGCGAAACTCACCATATACACAAGCTGGATGCTCCAAGCGGCACTGCCATTACCCTGGCCGAAGGTATTCTGGATAATCTCGACCGCAAAAGCCGTTGGGTAAAAGGTACCTTGCAAGCACCGGATGGAACCGTGTCAGGCTCCGTCGAATGCGCTGCCAACGAACTTCCGGTCAGCTCTATCCGCGAGGGAGAAGTACCGGGCATTCACAGCATCCGCTACGATTCAGAGGCAGACAGCATCACCATTACCCATGACGCCAAGACCCGCAGCGGCTTTGCTTTGGGAGCTGTGTTGGCAGCAGAATATACAGCCGACAAACAAGGTTTCTTAGGCATGAGCGATTTATTTCCATTTTTAAAAGACTAAAGTATTATGAGAAAAGCAACACGTGCCCAATGGGTCAAATTCGGCATAGTTACCCTGCTTTACCTGATGTTCCTTGTCTGGGTGAAAAGTTGGTGGGGACTGATTGTTCTTCCTTTCATATTTGACATCTACATCAGCAAGAAGATACCTTGGAGTTTCTGGAAAAAATCCAAGAATCCGGCTGTACGTGGCATTATGAGTTGGGTAGACGCCATTGTATTCGCCTTGGTGGCTGTTTATTTTGTGAATATCTACATATTCCAGAACTATCAGATACCTTCGTCTTCGCTGGAAAAATCATTGCTGGTGGGTGACTTTCTGTATGTAAGTAAAATGAGCTACGGTCCGCGTGTACCGAATACACCGCTTTCCATGCCGTTGGCACAACACACTTTGCCGATATTCAACACCAAATCGTACATTGAATGGCCGCAATGGAAATACAAACGCGTACCGGGTTTCGGAAAAGTAAAACTGAATGACATTGTCGTGTTCAACTTTCCTGCGGGTGATACGGTAGCGCTTAACAGACAGCAAGAAGATTTTTACAGCCTGGCTTACAGGGAAGGACAGCGCGTATATCCCAATAAAATCAATATGGACAGTCTGACGCGCGACCAGCAGCGTACCGTCTACGACCTTTATTACAATGCCGGCCGTAATCTGATTCGTACCAATCCGCAAATGTACGGTGATATTGTGGTACGTCCGGTCGACCGCCGCGAGAACTATGTAAAAACGCTGCGTCGGCCTGCCGGGAGATACCCTGCAAATCAAAGATACACAAGTGTACATCGATGGAAAAGCCATCGAGAATCCGGAGGAGATGCAGCTCAACTATTTCGTACAGACCACCGGCCCGTACATACCGGAAGAGATGTTTCGCGAATTGGGCATCAGTAACGACGACCAGATACTGATGACCGATGACTTCACTTATGAAGAAGGACTTATGCAGATGGGATTGGACCGCCGCGATGCTCAAGGCAGACTGACTCCGGTGTATCACCTGCCCCTCACCCAAAAAATGTACGATACGCTCGCCGGCAATAAAAAACTGGTCAGCCGCATCGTCATGGAACCGGAAAACCTTTCAGGACAAATGTATCCGCAAAACCTCTATACAAAGTGGACACGGGATAATTACGGTCCAGTCTGGATACCGGAAAAAGGTGCGACCATTACCCTGAACAAAGATAACCTGCCCATTTACGAACGTTGCATCGTAGCTTATGAAGGCAATACACTGGAACAAAAACCGGACGGCATCTACATCAACGGACAGAAAACAGACACCTACACCTTCAAGCTGGACTACTATTGGATGATGGGCGACAACCGCCATAATTCCCTTGACTCCCGCTACTGGGGCTTCGTACCGGAAGACCACGTAGTAGGTAAGCCTATCGTTGTCTGGCTCTCATTAGATAAAGACCGTGGTTGGTTTGATGGAAAAATCCGTTGGAACCGCATCTTCAAGTGGGTACATTAATACAGTGACCGGAAGTTAGCGATCAATACACACTATGCGGAGAAGGAATTGGAAGATTGCAGCTACCCTGACCGGAGTAATACTTACAGTGATATTGCTCCGGAGTTGCGTTGCAACTTCCTATCTGATTCCTTCCACAGGAATGGAAAACTCACTGTACCGCGGTGAACGTATCCTGGTAAACAAATGGAGCTACGGACTACGGTTGCCTTTCATAAGCTTATGGGGGTATCACCGTTGGGGCGACAAACCAGTACGTAAGGATGACATTCTTGTATTCAATAACCCAGCCAACCTCTCACAAACAGCAATCGACCAGAGAGAAGTATACATCGGCCGTTGCCTGGGAGTACCGGGAGATACTTTGTGTAGATTCTCTTTTCTCCGTAATTCCTTCGGAAAAAAAACGCTCCCGACCAGAAGTTCCTTTATACATATCCTCGGAAAAAAGAGAAGCAGTTAGACTCACTGCTCACTATCCTTTCTATCCGCCCCAACGTATTATTGGGACAGGATACGGTAAAAAACGTGCGCAGCTTCAGCAGGTACGAGTATTATCTGTTGGAACAGGCCTTAGGAACAAACAACTGGATAGAGCCTGCCGATAAAGAAGACTCGGTTGACGTACTGAAACCTCTCATCATCCCGGCAAAGGGAAAGCCGTACGTGTATATCCCTGGAACATAACACTGCTGCGCAACACATTGGTGTTGCATGAAAGGAAACGGGCAGACATCAAAAATGATACACTATACATAGAAGGAAAACCTGTACAGCATTGTTACTTTATGAAAGATTACTATTGGGTGGGTGCCAACAACTCGATAAACCTGTCAGACTCCCGCTTGTTCGGACTTGTCCCCAAAGACCATGTCATCGGAAAGGCTGCCGTCATCTGGTTCTCAAAGGAGCAGGATACGGGATTTTTCAACGGGTATCGCTGGGACAGGATATGGAGAAGAATAAAGTGATAATCAAACAGCCAATGATAAAGTACCAGGCAGTAACTCCTGCCGGTTCTTAT
>ENA-OQCX01000694-OQCX01000694.1-human-gut-metagenome-genome-assembly--contig:-NODE-694-length-17223-cov-2.407639_pt1 | contig 17223 bp, 20 predicted proteins | sample MGYA00242762_ERZ504587 | MGnify/ENA primary metagenome ERZ504587 (study PRJEB26092, sample SAMD00036337) | human gut metagenome | host: Homo sapiens | study: EMG produced TPA metagenomics assembly of... | reverse complement strand
TCATATTCTTGAGGGTCCTGTCACAACCACTCTGGCAGGGAAAGATGGAAATGCGGGCATACCTTCGGAAGAGCGGAGATCCCTCCATGAATTCTTCCGTGATGATACGTGGTTCCAGTGATCCCAGACGGATCCGGGCAATCCCATCCACTTCATGTACTGCCTGGATCAGTGACAGGAGGCTTTCTCTTTCTTCCTTCGGGAAATCCAGTCCATAGGAGCTCAGATGAATCCCGGTAAGAACAACTTCTTTGTAACCTCTTGCTGCAAGAGTACGTACTTCCTCAAGGACCTCTGCGATCTTTCTGCTGCGTACACGGCCTCTTGCATAAGGGATGATGCAGTAAGTACAGAACTGGTTGCATCCGTCCTGAACTTTGATATAGGCACGCACATGTTCTGCAGTGTAACCGATGGAAAGGTCCTCGTATTCCTTTGTCTTGTTGATCTCGATGACTTTTACCTTCTTGGCATGTTCTTTTTCGTATTCCTCGAGAGCTTCTACGATCTGTTTTTTCTGGTTGTTTCCAAGGATCAGGTCCACAGCACTGTCCGCCTCCAGTTTCTGTGTATCTGTCTGGCATAACATCCTGTTGCCACGACAATGGCATCCGGATTCATTTTTTTGCTTTGTGGAGCATCTGTCTGGATTTAACGGTCTGCGATATTGGTGACTGTGCAGGTATTGATCAGATAAATATCCGCCCCTTCTTCAAAAGGAACGATCTCATATCCTGCTTTTTCCAGAAGCTGCTGCATGGCCTCTACTTCGTATGCATTTACTTTGCAGCCCAGGTTGTGAAGGGCAACTTTTTTACTCATATTTTACCTCGATCATTCTTTTAGTTGTTTTATTTTTTCAGACTTTGTTATGTTTTTCATTGAAATTTCATTATATTTTCCCTTGACTTTTTCAGGGGGTACAGGTAAGATTACTCTTGAAAGAGTTACTGTTCACTTTGTTCGCAGTAACTTGGCCAAAATGCATTCCACATCACCTTCGGTGATAGCATTTTGCCTGTATGTCTCGGGATTGCCATATCCATGGCAAAACACCTCGCGGGATACTACCGGTGAGCAGTTACTTTACTAATAATAAAGGAGGATTTATCATAATGAAAACATTAAAGATTTCTCTGAACTCAATCGATAAAGTGAAGGCATTTGTGAACGAGATCAGCAAATTCGACTGCGATTTTGATCTGGTTTCCGGAAGATATGTGATCGATGCCAAATCTATCATGGGTATCTTCAGTCTGGATCTTTCCAAACCGATCAACCTGAACATCCACGCAGAGGGAAGTGCTCTCGATACAATCCTGGCTGTTGTTGAGCCATATGTTATTGAGTGATCCTGCATCGTGCCGGTTTCTGACCGGACATACCAGATTTTAAAACAGCTTCATTGTGTGACCACATATGAAGCTGTTTTTATTTTGCTTTTTTACTGGATTTCGATGATTTCTGTTGTGGCCAGTGCTTCTTCCATCAGCTGGTCGATCTTCTCGTTCAGTTTCTCCTCGGATCTGCGGATCACTTTGAGGTTTGGTTTTGTTACAGGATGTTTTGCAACAAAAATCGTACAGCAGTCTTCAAACGGCTGGATAGAAGTCTCGAATGTGTTGATCTTTCTGGAAATCTGAACGATCTCCTCCTTGTCAAATCCGATAACCGGACGGTATACAGGAAGCTCGCATGCCTCATCTGTTGCAGCAAGACTCTGTAAAGTCTGGCTCGCTACCTGTCCGATGCTCTCTCCTGTGATCAGACCAAGGCATTTATCCTTGCGTGCAAAATGCTCTGCGATACGCATCATGTAACGGCGCATGATGATCGTCAGTTCTTCATGCGGGCACTGATCGTAAATATAAAGCTGGATATCTGTAAAATTGACCACGTGCAGACGGATCGGTCCGCTGTAGCGTGCTACCAGTTTTGCAAGATCTACAACTTTCTGTTTTGCACGCTCGCTGGTGTACGGCGGAGCGTGAAAATAAACGGCTTCGATCTTGACACCACGTTTTGCGATCATGTAGCCGGCAACAGGCTGTCGATACCGCCGGAAAGAAGGAGCATTGCCTTGCCGTTTGTTCCGATCGGCATTCCTCCCGGTCCTGGAAGAGTCTCGGAATATACATAGATCTTGTCACGGATCTCTACGGACAGTGTCATTTCCGGATGATGTACATCTACAGATGCCTCCGGGAATGCATCCAGGATCTTTTCTCCGATTCCTGCGCTGACTTCCATGGAAGTGATCGGGTAGGATTTCTTGGCTCTTCTTGTGTAGACTTTGAAGCTTCCGGCATATCCCGGGTATCTTGCTTCCATATAAGATACGACATCTTTTGCCATCTGGTCAAATCCCTGATCTTCGTAGATCACGACCGGGCTGATACCTACGATACCAAATACTCGCTGCAGAGCCTCCACAGCCTCGTCAAAATCATATTTCTCCGGACAGAACACGTATACACGGCCCTGTTCCTTGGTTACTGTAAATTCGCCTTCTACCGGCTCCAGAGCCAGTTTCATCTGCTTTACAAGGGCATCTTCAAAAAGATATCTGTTTTTTCCCTTGATGGCGATCTCTGCATATTTTGATCAAAAATGCATGAAATATCATACTGTTCCTCCTGATTATTTCTTGAATATCGTCTGAGCATCGGAACCAGAGTTTTCATGGTTTCCAGGAAATAGTCTGCTTCTTCGATGGTATTTTCTTCACAGAAACTTAAGCGGACGGTGCTTTCGATCTGGTCCTTGGACATTCCCATGGCACTTAAAGTTGCGCTTGGTTTTCTCTTGTGGCTGGAGCATGCGCTTCCTGCGGAAATGTAGATTCCCTTATCTTCCAGGGAATGAAGCAGGACTTCGCTTCGAACGCCCATCACGCTGATACTTAAGATCTGCGGTGCGCCCTCACGGAGCGGCATTCCGTTGATGCGGATGTCTTCGATCTGGGAAAGTCCCTCGGCAATGTGCTCTTTGAGCTGATACATATGCTCTACATTCTCATCCAGATTCTTGTAAATCTGTCCGGCTGCCACACCAAGTCCGGCGATCCCAGGTACGTTGTCGGTTCCTGAACGCATGCCACTCTGCTGACCGCCGCCAAGGATCTGCGGGATGATCTTGACTTTCTCATTGATGTACAGGAAACCGATTCCTTTCGGCCCGTGGATCTTGTGTCCGCTGACTGCGAGAAGGTCGATCCCCATTTTTTTCGGATAGATGCGGTATTTGCCGAATCCCTGGATCGCATCCACGTGATAGAGCGCCTTCGGGCTCTTTTCGTGGACCATCCTGGCGATCTCCTCGACCGGCATCACTGCACCGACTTCGTTATTTACAAGCATGGTAGATACCATGATCGTGTCTGGTCTCAGAACGGCTTCCAGTGCTTCCATCTTCACTCTGCCCTGTGCGTCTACCGGGAGGTAGGTGATCTCAAATCCCTGCTCCTGAAGGTACAGTGCCGGCTGGCTGACCGCCGCATGCTCTACAGATGTGATGATGATGTGGTTTCCGTTTCGTTTGTTTGCCATTGCACCACCAATGAGTGCAAGGTTGTCAGACTCTGTACCACCGGAAGTAAACAGAATCTCTTTTTCCTGTACTTTCAGGATTCCGGCGATCGTCTTTGTTGCTTCTTTTACATATTTCTCCGCATCTACACCCTTGAGATGCATGGCAGATGGATTTCCGAAGTCCTCTGTCATGGTCTTTACTACGATGTCTTTGACGGAATCGTAGCATCTGGTGGTGGCGGAATTATCAAAATAAACTTCCATAATTTCCTCTTTATTATTGTATCCGTATTAATTTTCAAGCTGGAACATGAGGACAGACAGAATCGCAAGTCCTGCTGTCTCTGTGCGGAGGATCCGTCGTCCGAGGGTGATCGGCTTCGCTCCTCCTTCGATCGCAGCTTCTACTTCTTTTTCCTCGAAACCGCCCTCCGGTCCGATGAAGATCCCGATGGACTGTCCCGGTTCTATCGCCGCAAGGATTTCCTTTGTCTCTGGCATTCCCTTTGCAAGTTCGTAAGGGATCAGACGGATATCCATGGATTCTGCATATTTCAGGGCTTCTTTAAAGGTGATAACCTCATGTACATGCGGGATCAGCATTCGCTTGGACTGCTTCGCCGCGCTCTCTGCAATCTGCTGCCAGCGGTCGACTTTTTTGGCGGCCTTTTTGCCATCCAGTTTGACGACACAGCGTCTGGTCTCCACCGGAATGACTTCGTATGCGCCAAGCTCGACTGCTTTCTGTATGATCAGTTCCATCTTATCCGCTTTCGGCAGGCCCTGGAACAGATAAATCCTGCTTGGGAGCTCATAATCCGGCTCCTGAGAATAAATGATGTGAAGGAGCACCTCGTCCGGCTCAAAAGCTCGATCGTACAGCGGTATTCACATTTGCCGCCGTCGCTGATCCACAGTTCCTCTCCCTGTTTCATACGAAGGACATTGGCGATATGGTTCACATCGGTCCCTGTGATATGGATCTGGTGCGCTTCCTCATCAATCTGATGCGGTTCTACAAAAAATCTCTGCATGAGATCAGTCCTTTCTTGCAGTTACGCAGACCCATTCGCCCTGCTTTGTAACTTCTACCAGAGTAAGACCGGCTTTCTCTACTGCTTCTCTGACAACTTCTTCCTTGACATCAAGGATTCCGGAAGTGATGTAGTATGCACCTTTTTTCATCTGATGAACGATAACCGGGGTCAGCGGAACGAGAACATCTGCAAGGATGTTTGCAGCTACGATATCGTATCTCTCATATCCGACTTCATTCTGTACTTCAACGTCATCGATGATGTTTCCGATCATCATATCAAAAGAATCATCTTCAATCTGGTTTGCTTCTTTGTTATCCTGTACAGCAGAAACTGCACATGGATCAAGGTCTGTTCCGACAACATGTCCTGCACCGAGTTTGAGGGCTGTGATTCCAAGGATTCCGCTTCCTGTTCCTACATCGAGGATTTCTGCACCGCGGGTCACATATTTCTTGAGCTGACGGATCACGAGCTGTGTTGTCTCGTGCATACCGGTTCCAAATGCTGTACCCGGGTCAATGTGAAGGATCATTTGTCCTTATCTTCTTCTTTGACTTCTTCCCAGGATGGAACGATCAGGATATCATCTACATAGAACTGATGGAAAAATTCTTTCCAGTTGTTGATCCAGTCCTTATCTTCTGTCTCGGATTCTTCGATCGTGCCTTCTCCGATGTCCATGAAAGTACGCAGTTCTTCCAGTGCGTTTCTTACATCACGAAGAATGCTCTCCTTGTCGGCATCTTCTTCCAGATAAAAATTCAGATATGCGATCCCGTCATCTGCCGGTCCTTCCGGCATGATATCAACGAACATCTGAGCTTTATCTTCTTCTGTGAGCGGCTGATGGTCCTGGATCTCAGCACCCTCTACGCCGATCTCTGCCAGTGTGCAGATGATCATGTCCTCTGCTTCTGTTTTTGTTTTAATGGTAAAACGATTCCACTTCATATATTTTAATCTCCTGTCTATTATATGCGACAATTTTACGATACTTACGGATTGTTCCGCAGCAAGCTTTTGTTCTTTTAACCCTGGTATCTAATATACATGAAACCACAAAAAAGAAAAGAGGGAAACCCTCTTTTCCTTAAACTTTTTAGTCCTCAAAGTTTCTTTGAGTTTATCCATAAAACTCTTTTTCTTCTTTTCGGATTTCTCGGAACCGCCTTTTTTCTCATCGAGGTTGACGTTTCCGCAGGCTTCGTCGAACTTGCGGAGTGCTTCTTTGGCTTCCTCATTGAGTTTGGTCGGAACCTGAACGATCAGGGTAACGTAGTGGTCACCACGGACATTCTTGTTTCTCAGGGATGGAACACCCTTACCCTTGAGACGGATACGTGTGTCGGTCTGTGTTCCTGGTTTTACTTCGTATACAACGTCACCATCAACAGTATTTATATGGATCTCACCACCCAGTGCTGCCTGTGCATAAGTCAGCGGTGCGGTAGAGAAGATATTCATATCCTGTCTCTGGAAGATCGGGTGACGTGCTACATTTACTTCTACGAGAAGGTCGCCTCTCGGTCCGCCATTGGTTCCTGGTTCACCCTTATCACGGATACGGATGCTCTGTCCGTTGTCGATACCGGCCGGGATGGAAACCTGGATCTTCTTACGTGCGGAAGTATATCCTGTTCCATGGCAGGCACTGCATTTATCCTTGATGATCTTACCAGATCCGTTACAGTCCGGACAGGTCTGTACATTACGGACCATACCAAACATGGACTGCTGTGTATAGACGATCTGACCTTCTCCTTTACATTTCGGACAGGTAGTTGGCTGTGTTCCTGGTTTTGCTCCTGTTCCATGACAGGTGGTACATTCGTCCTTAAGCACGATCTCCAGTTCTTTGTCACAGCCGAATACAGCTTCTTCAAAAGTAATATTTACACGGGCACGTAAATTGGCACCTTTCATCGGTCCGTTGTTGGCACGGCGTCTTCCGCCGCCTCCAAACAGATCTCCGAAAATGTCTCCAAAAATATCTCCCATATCTGCGCCATCGAAACCGCCAAATCCACCGTAGCCGCCGGCTCCACCGCCGCCCTGCTCAAATGCAGCGTGACCAAACTGGTCGTACTGTCTACGTTTGTCTGCATCACTTAAGACACTGTATGCTTCTGTTGCTTCTTTGAATTTGGCCTCTGCTTCTTTATCTCCCGGGTTTACGTCCGGGTGATATTTCTTGGCTAATTTTCGGTATGCGCTCTTCAGTTCTGATTCACTGGCAGTCTTGCTGACACCCAGGACCTCATAGTAATCTCTTTTATCAGCCATCTTTTCTCTTTCCTATATGTGTTATTTAGTTTTATTTTTTCTTATATCCAAGATGCCTCCCGCGCAGACGGAATGTGTGCGCCGGAGGCTTATTGTTTTTACTTTACTGTCTGGTTCTCAGTAACTTTTATTTAGACTTCTTTGTAGTCAGCGTCTACAACATCATCGCCATAGCCTGCTTCATTTCCGCCCTGAGCTGCGCCTGCTCCCGGTTCGGACCAGCCTGGCCGCCTGCCTGCTGTGTCTGCTCATACATTTTAGCGAAAAGCTTCTGAGCACTTTCCATCATCTTTTCCTGAGCTGCTTTGATGTCTGCGATCTGAGCATCTGTCAGTTCTGCGTTTGCTGTCTGAGCAAGCAGATCTTTGAGTGCGTTCAGGTCTGCCTCAACTGCTGCTTTGTCGTTAGCGTCGATCTTGTCGCCAGCTTCTTTGAGTGCATTCTCAACCTGGAATACCATGGAGTCTGCGTTGTTTCTTGTGTCGATTCCCTCTTTACGTTTCTTATCCTGAGCTTCGAACTCAGCAGCTTCTTTGACTGCTTTGTCGATCTCGGAATCAGACATGTTGGAACCTGCTGTGATTGTGATGTGCTGCTCTTTACCTGTTCCAAGGTCCTTAGCAGATACATTTACGATACCGTTGGCATCGATATCAAATGTAACCTCGATCTGCGGAACACCACGACGTGCTGGCGGGATTCCATCCAGACGGAACTGTCCGAGGGATTTGTTGTCTTTTGCGAACTGACGCTCACCCTGTACAACGTTGATATCTACAGCTGTCTGGTTGTCTGCTGCTGTGGAGAAGATCTGGCTCTTCTTGGTCGGGATAGTTGTATTTCTCTCGATCAGACGAGTTGCGATACCACCCATTGTCTCGATGGACAGTGACAGCGGAGTAACATCCAGAAGAAGGATATCGCCGGCACCTGCATCACCTGCAAGTTTACCACCCTGTACGGAAGCACCAAGTGCAACACATTCATCCGGGTTCAGGGATTTGCTTGGCTCTTTGCCTGTGAGCTGTTTTACTTTGTCCTGTACAGCCGGGATACGTGTAGATCCACCTACCAGAAGTACCTGACCAAGTTCGGAAGCTGTGATTCCTGCATCAGACAGTGCACGGCGAACCGGCTCTGCTGTCTTCTCTACCAGGTCATGTGTCAGCTCATCGAATTTAGCTCTTGTAAGGTTCATATCGAAATGCTTCGGTCCTTCTGCTGTTGCAGTGATGAACGGAAGGTTGATGTTTGTTGTTGTTGCGGAAGAAAGCTCTTTCTTAGCTTTCTCTGCTGCTTCTTTCAGTCTCTGAAGAGCCATCTTATCTGCACTCAAGTCTACGCCTTCTGCTTTCTTGAATTCCTCGATCATCCAGTCTGTAATTTTCTGGTCGAAGTCATCACCACCAAGACGGTTGTTACCAGCTGTGGAAAGAACTTCGATGACACCATCACCGATCTCGATAACGGATACGTCGAATGTACCACCACCTAAGTCGTAAACCATGATCTTCTGCTCTTTCTCGTTGTCAAGACCATATGCAAGAGCTGCTGCTGTAGGCTCGTTGATGATACGTTTTACATCAAGACCTGCGATCTTACCAGCATCTTTGGTTGCCTGACGCTGAGCATCGTTGAAGTAAGCCGGAACTGTGATAACTGCTTCTGAAACAGTTTCTCCAAGGTATCCTTCTGCGTCTTTTTTCAGTTTCTGAAGGATCATAGCGGAGATTTCCTGTGGAGAATATTTCTTCTCGTCGATAGTTACACGGTAATCTGTACCCATCTCTCTCTTGATGGAGGAGATTGTTCTGTCAGCGTTTGTTACTGCCTGACGTTTTGCAGGCTCACCTACAAGACGTTCTCCTGTTTTTGTGAAAGCAACTACGGATGGTGTTGTTCTTGCACCTTCTGTATTAGCGATAACGGTCGGCTGTCCACCTTCCATTACGGCTACACAACTGTTTGTTGTACCTAAGTCAATACCAATGATTTTTCCCATGATAAATTCCTCCTGATAAATATCTAAATATATGAAATATTAATTAGCCACTTTAACCATGCTGTGACGAACTACGAATCCTTTATAGGTGTAACCTTTCTGAAGTTCCTCTACAACAATGTTCTCTCCGACAGATTCATCCTCCACATGCATGACTGCGTTGTGGAAATCTGGATTGAATTCCTTGCCGACTGCTTCGATCGGTTCTACTCCCATGCCTTCCATTGTGGTGGTAAGCTGTTTGTAGATCTTCTCCATTCCATCAGCAAACGGATCATCCTGTGGTGCCTGTGCAAGTCCTCTCTCAAAATTATCCACAACCGGAAGGATCTTCTCGATGATGTCCTTTGCTCCGATCACATACATGCTGGATTTCTCTTTCTCTGTACGTTTACGGAAGTTATCGAACTCAGCCATGTTACGTTTCAGTCTGTCTGTCAGTTCTTCGATCTGCTGTTCTAATTTATTTGTCTTTTTCTTCTTTGCCGAAGAAAGATTGTTTTGGATTTGGTTTCTTTATCGTCGTCTGCCTCAGGGGCTTTCTCCGCTTCTGCGTCCTGTCCTGCCGTTGCTTCCGGCGATTCTTCTGTCGGCTCGTTCACAGTTTCTGTTTCCGGAATGTCTTTCTCTGTTTCTTCCTGCTCATTTGCCGTGTTTTTATTTTCTTCTGACACCTTTGTTTTACCGCCTTTCTGCCTGGCTGCTAGCCGTCTTCATTGCTTTTATTTTTTTATGAAAACCTGATCAAGTTCGACCTTGAGGGTCTTCAAGCTATTTACTACATTCTCGTAATCCATTCGCTTCGGTCCTACAATACCGATCGTTCCATGCATTCCCTCTCCCAGTTCATAGGTTGCGGTTACAACGCTGCAATCCTTCATGGTCGAGATCGGAAGTTCGTCTCCGATGTACACCTGAACTCCGGTATTGTCATCTGCCATCCGCTCCTTGACCAGATCTACCAGCTGCTGCTTCTCCTCGAAAGTGGAGATCAGTCCGGTTGCTCTCGTCGTATCCGATAACTCCGGATACTTGAAGAAGTTCGTGGCTCCTGACGTATAGATTTCCATGTCGTCCTCATCCACATGAATCGTAGCTGCCACTGCATCCAGCACCTTGGCCACCAGCTTACTGTGAATACCTGCCTGTTCCTTAAGTCTGGCGATCATTCCAAGATTGATATCCTGGATCGGCAGTCCGTTCAGATTGGTATTCAGAAGCAGGTTCAGCTTCAGGATCGTCTCATCGTCCATCTCTTCATCCAGATCGATGATCTGATTTCGGATGACGTTGCCTTCGCATACAACAACTGCTACCAGCTGCAATTCATTGACACGGGATAACTGAATAAATTTCAGTTTGCTTCCGCTGTACTGAGGAACCGAAACCATCGTTGCGTAATTGGTGTTCGAGGCGAGGACACGTGCTACATTCTTAAGCACTTTCTCCATCTTATCTGTCTTCTCGATCATCAGATTACGGATCTCTGCAATCTCGTCTTCCTTCTCCCGCATCAGTCATCCACATAAAGCCTGTAGCCCTTATCAGAAGGTATTCTTCCTGCCGATGTATGTGGCTGAACGATATATCCCATGTCTGTCAGATCAGACATCTCGTTCCGGATTGTTGCTGAGCTGACATTCAGATCCTTGTCCTTGGAAATCGTCCTGGATCCTACTGGTTCGCCTGTCTCCATGTATGTCCTGATGATCGCCTTGAGAATCCGTTTCTTACGATCTGTCAGTTGTTCATCCATGTTCCCAGCTCCTTTCCGTTTAGTCTGTTAGCACTCATCATTAAGGAGTGCTAACATCTATAGTGTTAAGATAGCACTGTCGTTATTATTTGTCAACAGATAATTACGAATTTTTTTGAAAAAAACATAAAAATCACAGTTCCGACACAGATAGGGAAACTCCGACAATTCTGGCAGGACCTTCTCTGTGTTCGACACTGTGATTCTCTTAATCTTCCTGTATTATGATATATCTGTTTTACTTTACAGACCGCTTCTGCGGATTGCTTCTACTACTTCTTTGATTTTCTCCGGAGGGAGTACCAGCGCAAAACGTACATATCCTTCTCCGTGCGGGCCAAAGCTTGCTCCTGGTGTCACGATGACGCCGGCTTTTTCCATCAGTTCCATACAGAATGCCATGCTGTCTGTACGTCCTCCCGGGATCCTTGCCCAGACGAACATCGTTCCCTTGCCATTTGGAAGGTCCCAGCCGATCTCGCGGAGGCCATTGCAGAGTGCATCCCTTCTCTCCTGATACATCTGACACTGCTCCTGAACGCTTTCAAGAGGTCCTTTGAGTGCCGCGATCGCTGCTTTCTGGATCGGAAGGAACATTCCGAAATCAATCTGGCTTCTGAGTTTGCGGAGTGCCGCGATCACATCCGGGCGGCCTACGAGAAAACTGATCCTTGCGCCTGTTACATTAAAGGACTTGGAAAGGCTGAAGAATTCTACACCGATCTCCTTTGCTCCTTCTGTTGCGAGGAAACTTCCACCATGTGCTCCGTCAAAGATGATATCGCTGTATGCATTATCATGGATAATCAGGATATCATATTTCTTCGCAAATGCTACGATCTCTTCGTAAAGTCCTGGTGTGGCAATGCTTCCTACCGGGTTGGATGGCAGAGAAACTACCATGTATTTGGCTTTGCGTGCTACTTCCTCCGGGATATCCTTTACATATGGAAGAAAATCGTGCTCTGCGACAAGCGGGTAGTAGTATGGCTCTGCCCCTGCCATCAGGCTTCCTGCTGCAAATACCGGATAGCATGGATCCGGAAGAAGGACAACATCTCCCTCATCGCAGAGTGCCATTCCAAGATGTCCCATTCCTTCCTGGCTGCCGTAAACGGTCATGACCATGTCCGGTGTCAGCTCTACGTCAAAACGTTTCTTATAATAGTCACAGACTGCTTCCAGAAGTTCCGGGAGATCCCTGAGACTGTATTTCCAGTTATTGTCATCCATGGCCGCCTCTGCCAGAGCTTTCTTGATGTGTTCCGGTGTTTTGAGTCCGGCGTTCCCACACTCATATTATAAATTTTCATGCCCTGTGCTTCCAGTTCCATACGTCTGTTATTCAGGGCTGCAAAGATTTCTTCTCCAAATCTGTCTAATCTCTTGGAAAACTGCATATCGATTTACCTCTTTCGTTTCTGTTCAAGCATCATACCTGCCGTTCGTTCTATTGTAGCACTCTCTCCATTACTGTACAAGAGTAAAGTACACTAGTCATCCAATTCTTCCAGATTTTTCTTAAGTTCGATCATCTTGTCACGGAGTTCTGCTGCCTGTTCGAAGTTCAGGCTTGCTGCTGCTTCGCGCATCTGCTTCTCGACTTTGGTAATCAGCTTGGTAAGTTCTTTGCGGTTCATGGACTCCGGATCTTTCTTGAGTTTCGCTTCGGTCTCAGCAACTGCCTTGGAAACTGTGATCAGGTCGCGGACTGCTTTCTTAATTGTGGTCGGCGTGATTCCATTTTCTTTGTTGTAGGCTTCCTGGATGCTTCTTCTTCGCTCGGTCTCCTGGATGGCTTTTCGCATGGAATCGGTCATGACATCTGCGTACATGATAACGTGACCTTCGCTGTTTCGGGCGGCTCGGCCGATCGTCTGGATCAGGGAAACTTCTGAACGGAGGAAACCTTCTTTGTCTGCATCGAGGATTGCAACCAGTGTGATCTCCGGGATGTCAAGGCCCTCTCGGAGAAGGTTGATTCCGACAAGTACGTCAAAGACATCCAGTCGCATATCGCGGATGATCTCCGCACGTTCCAGCGTGTCAATGTCGGAATGAAGGTAACGCACACGGATACCTACATCCTTCATATATTCTGTCAGGTCTTCTGCCATTCGTTTGGTCAGGGTCGTGATCAGGATCTTGTGGCCCTTGTCCACTTCTTTGTTTACTTCGCTGATCAGATCGTCGATCTGTCCTTCGACCGGGCGGACTTCTACCTTCGGATCGAGAAGTCCTGTCGGACGGATGATCTGTTCTGCACGGAGAAGTTCGTGCTCTGCCTCATACTGTCCCGGTGTTGCAGAGACAAACAGGACCTGGTCGAGTTTGTTTTCGAACTCATCGAAGCTTAACGGGCGGTTGTCCTTGGCAGATGGCAGGCGGAAACCGTAGTCGACAAGCGTCTGCTTACGGCTTTGGTCTCCGGCGTACATTCCACCGACCTGAGAGACTGTTTTGTGGGACTCATCTATAATAAGAAGAAAATCATCCTTAAAGTAGTCCATCAGGGTATATGGCGGCTGGCCCGGTGCAAGCCCGGTAAGGTGTCTCGAGTAGTTCTCGATTCCGGAACAGAAGCCGGTTTCTTTCATCATTCTACATCGAAGTTGGTACGCTCGGCGATACGCTGCGCTTCAATCAGCTTATCCTCGCTCTTGAAATAGGAAACCTGTTCTTTCATTTCTTCCAGGATCGCATCGGCTGCTTTCTGGATTTTTTCCTGTGGAACAACGTAATGGGATGCAGGGAAATCGCAGCATGCTTCAGTTCATTGTGGATCTCACCTGTCAGAACATCTACTTCTGTGATGCGGTCAATCTCATCTCCGAAGAATTCTACGCGGATCGCGCGGTCTGAGTAGTTGGCAGGAAAATCTCCAGCACATCGCCCCGCACGCGAAAAGTACCTCGATGGAAATCCATCTCGTTGCGGTTATACTGGATATCGATCAGTTCTTTGATCACATCATCCCTGTCCTTCTCCATCCCCGGGCGCAGAGAGATCATCATATCAAAAAATTCTTCCGGTGCACCCAGACCGTAGATGCAGGATACAGAGGAAACCACTATGACGTCTTTGCGCTCGCAGAGTGCCGCCGTTGCAGAGAGGCGGAGCTTATCGATCTCGTCGTTAGTGGAAGCGTCCTTTGCTATATAGGTGTCGGTAGATGGGACGTATGCTTCTGGCTGGTAGTAATCATAATAGGAGACAAAGTATTCTACTGCGTTCTCAGGGAAGAATTCCTTCATCTCGCCGTAAAGCTGCGCTGCCAGTGTTTTATTGTGCGCAAGTACCAGGGTTGGTTTGTTGAGCTGGGCGATGACATTCGCCATCGTGAAGGTCTTACCGGAGCCGGTGACACCAAGCAAAGTCTCGAACTGGTTACCTTCCTTGAAGCCCTTGACTAGCTGCTCGATTGCCTGCGGCTGATCGCCGGTGGGGTGATATTCGGAGTGTAGTTTGAAGATTTGTTGTGAATTTTGCACAAAAGCACCTCCTGGTTGTATGTTGAAAAAGTTCAATGCTATTCTTTTTGCAATTCTATTGCATTTGTGTTTCCAAATATTTCTCACATAAATGATTATTTAGAGGAGATGGCAAAGACCATCTACGACTATTGGTTTGTACAATTTGAGTTTCCTGATGGAAACGGAAATCCATATAAAACTTCAGGTGGAGCCTTATTATACAATGAAGTTCTCAAAAAAGAGATTCCATTTGGATGGACTATTGATACTTTACTCCTTCTTTGTGAATATTGGAATAAAATGGATAATTCACAATCCATTTGTCGAAATGTGCTTCACTTTTTGCAATAGGTTTGATATCCAGATCATTGTCCATATTGAAATCATACGTCATATAGGATAGCTGCTGCGCATATGCCTTTAATTCCAGGTCAGACATATCCACCAGAATCATAATATCCACATCAGAATCCGGACGGAAGTCACCCCTTGCATAAGAACCATAAAGGATTATCTGGCGTACATGAGAGCCATAAATCTTTTTGATAGCCTCCACATATTCTTCAATTAAATCCTGCATAAGCTTTGACATACATCTCACCTCACTTCTCATCTACCTCAATTGTGTCCATCATTGCTATTTTTAGTATATCATTTCACATAAAAGAAGTACAGAACAAGCGAATATTTGTTCTGTACTTTTTATAAGTTCTATTCTATCAGACCTCCACCTCAAACGGCAGCCGATCGAGGATGTCTTTCTGCATATCCACTCCCGGGTAGACTTCGATCAATTTCAGGCCTTTGGGGGTGAGGCGGAAGACGCAGCGTTCTGTTACGTAGAGGACTTTCTGGCCGTTTTCGATCGCGCGTTTTGCGGAGAAGCTGATGCTTGAGACGTTCTCTACAAATTTAGGGATCTCGCCTTCTTTGTGGATGGTTACGACACCCTTTTCCTGGGTGGCTTCCAGACCTTTGGCGTTGAAAGTCATGCAGAAAACTACGGTTGGGGTCTTGGCTGTGATATTGGCAAAGCCACCGATGCCTGCAAAGGCCCCTGTTCCTCTGTGGGCATTGATATTTCCGTAACGGTCTGCCTCCAAACCGCCCATAAAGCAGATATCCAGCCCACCGTTGTCGTACAGGTCAAACTGGTTTGCCATATCATAAACCGGAAGCGGCACCAATCATTGCCCCAAATGCTTCGCCCCGAAACAGGAAATCCCCCGATTCCTCCGGACTCCACCGTGAGCGTGATCATATCGAGCATCCCGCTCTTTCGCGCATATCTGGATACCATTTCCGGAATTCCGATTCCTATGTTTACAATATCATCCACTCGCAGCTCTTTAGCGGCTCTTTTTCCTATGATATTTGCCGGAACGTTGTTTTTACGCTGCTTCTGGGAGAGGTCATTGATCTTCTCATTCCAGGTATGCCATTCTTTATATGGGATCTCGAAGCTTCCGGTAAGTGCCGTGTAATGCTTCATTTCGCTCCTCCGGCTTCTGCCACAACGATCGCATCGACCAGACAGCCCGGAATGATGGCGTTACGCGGACGGGACGGCGTGTCTACGAGACGATCCACCTGTACGATGACCTTTCCACGGTTTGCTTTGACCGCCTGACAGATGGACAGTGCGTCGCCGGACATGAACATATCATCAAAGGTGATATTTCCTTTTCTGTCTGCAGCAGTTCCCTTGATCATGGCAATCGTGATCTTTGGAAGTTTATAATAAAGAAATTCATCCCCATCCACTTCCACATGCTTCACCAGTGAATCATCGATGGAAATTCTGTTGATCCCCGGTCCTTCTCTCCTCGGATCAACAAAAATATCCAGTCCGACTTTGGACAAAGCTCCCGGAAGACCGCCTGCCTGTGCACGGATTGCATGAGAAATACACCCAAGCGGCAGATTATACGCCTCAAATCTGTCCTCCAGCACCAGTTTTTTGGTGCTCATCATCGCGCCAAAATGACCGCAGATCAGCTTGTCCACCGCACCTTCCCGAATATATCCTTCCGCATTATGTTCGTCATCCCAGACACCAAATCCGGCACTGGATACGATCGTCAGATGCGTCGGCGACTGCATTTTCTGATATCTTCGGTATAATGCCTCGTGGAGTTCAGTCGGGTTTTCGATCCCTACAAATGAATTCACGCAGATACAGTCCCCGTCCCGGATCAGACGGATGGCTTCATCTGCATTCATAATCTCATACATACTTATTTCCTCTCAAATACGGTCTCGCCGCCAAGGATCGTCATATCCACCTTCGTGGTCTTGATCTCATCCGGGTCGATCTCATAGAGGTCTTTCTCAAGCACAACAAAATCCGCGTTCTTTCCAGTCTCGATCGTACCGTTCTCATCCTCTGTGTACGACGCATAAGCAGCATATTTTGTAAAAAGTTTCACTGCCTCATCTACTGTCAGGCGTTCCGACGGGATCCAGCCTCTTTCGGCTCGCCGTTTATATTCTTGCGGGTCACGGCAAAATAGATGTTTTCCATTGCATCGAAACTTACCACCGGTGCATCAGAGCCGCCGGATGCATGGATGCCGAGATCCAGCATGGTCTTCCATGCATAAATACCTTCCATACGATGTGTTCCGATCGCCGGTTCTACGGTATTCATATCAAGATCGACAAATACAGGCTGAATGTATGCCAGAATGTCGTTTTCTTTCATTGCTCGCAGGATCCGCGGGTTTGTGATCTGACAGTGGACGATTCCATGTCTGCCCTTGGCGTTATCCTTACGGTATGGAGATTTCGCGATCGCCTCGATCACCATATCCATCGCACGGTCGCCAATGCAGTGTACTGCCGCCTGCATCTGATGCTGGTCAAAAAATGCGAACAACTCATCCAGTTCTTCCTGCGTGAAGATAATGTTCCCGCAGTTTCCAGGGCTGTCCTCATATGGCTCGTTCATCGCTGCAGTTCTCGCACCAAGAGAACCATCCTGAATGAGCTTCATCGGCCCGATCGTAAAATGATTGCCCCTCTGACCAGTACGATATCCCTCTTCCACAAATGCCTTGGCGTCATCAAAACGCTCAAACAGGCACTGCTCATAATGGCGGTACATTCAGTCGCCTCTCGCATCCAGTGCTTTGTAGCA
>ENA-OQCX01000693-OQCX01000693.1-human-gut-metagenome-genome-assembly--contig:-NODE-693-length-17244-cov-1.803003_pt1 | contig 17244 bp, 23 predicted proteins | sample MGYA00242762_ERZ504587 | MGnify/ENA primary metagenome ERZ504587 (study PRJEB26092, sample SAMD00036337) | human gut metagenome | host: Homo sapiens | study: EMG produced TPA metagenomics assembly of... | reverse complement strand
AAAACGGAAACGGTGAAATCAGAAGAATCAATGTAAATATTGCGGCAACTACTGTTGAGGATTATAAAAAACTAAAAGAAGCCGGAATAGGTACTTATGTTTTGTTCCAGGAAACATATCATAAACCTACATATGAAAACTTGCATCCGTCAGGACCAAAAGCAATTATGATTATCACACAACAGCTCATGACAGAGCAATGCAGAGGAATTGACGATGTGGGTATCGGAGTATTGTTTGGACTTTATGAGTATAAATATGAAGTTATCGGTACAATGCTTCATGTAAAGCACCTTGAGGATACATTTGGAATAGGTCCTCATACAATTTCAATTCCGAGAATCAGAATGGCAGAAGGCGTGGATTTAAGTCTGTTTCCGAATATAGTGACAGATGAACAGTTTAAAACGATTATTGCCGTTTACCGTTTAGCTGTACCATATACCGGAATGATAATTTCCACAAGAGAGGAGCAGAATTTCAGAGACGAAATTATTTCTCTAGGAATTTCACAGACCAGCGGCGGTTCATGTACAGGAGTTGGCGGATACGCTGAAAGATTAAGCAAGGGATACTGTGATAGCAGCTGCGATGATCAGAGTACTGCACAGTTTAAGGTCTCAGATGAGAGAACAGAAGCGGAAGTAACTAAAAACGTTGCTGAAAAACGGATATATTCCAAGCTTCTGTACTGCCTGTTACAGAGCAGGAAGAACAGGTGACCGTTTTATGTCTTTGTGCAAAAGTAAACAGATTTCTAACTGCTGCCATCCCAATGCGCTGATGACATTGATGGAATATCTCCAGGATTATGCAAGCCCTGAGACGAAAAAAGTCGGACTGGAGCTGATTCAAAAAGAACTGGAAAATATCCCGGGCGAAAAGATAAGGAAACTCACAGAGGAACACCTTGCAGATATTGTAAACGGACAGAGAGATTTCCGATTCTGACATTCTCTGCACTTTTAACGATCAATAACAACACCTGAAAGAAGGGATTAATATGGCAGTGACATTGAACGAAACACCTTCCGGAAACCGTCTGCATATCGGAATCTTTGGCAAAACCAACAGTGGAAAATCCTCATTTATCAATACTTTTTCCGGGCAGAAAGTATCTATTGTTGCGGATGTTGCCGGAACTACCACAGATCCTGTATACAAATCAATGGAAATCTATCCTCTTGGTCCCTGTGTCCTCATCGATACGGCAGGATTTGATGATGAAGGAGAACTGGGTGCATTACGAATAGAAAAAACCAGTCTGGCTGCACAGAAAACTGAACTGGCGATCATCCTTTTCTGTGGGGATGAAATGGTACAGGAATTAAAATGGTATAACTATTTTAAGAAACGGCAGACACCGGTAATCCCGGTGCTTGGTAAAGCTGATCTATATACACAGGAACAAAAAGAATATCTGATTCAGATGATTCAGAAAAATACAGGAGAAACAGTCTGTCCTGTCAGTTCTGAAACGGGAGAGGGAATCCGGAAATTAAAAGAGCTTCTGACAGAAAAAATCCCGGAAGGCTACGGTAACAGAATGATCACCGGGAATCTGGTTTCCAAAGATGATCTGGTACTCCTTGTAATGCCACAGGATATCCAGGCACCAAAGGGACGGCTGATCCTGCCCCAGGTACAGACTCTACGAGAACTGCTGGATAAAAGATGTCTCATAATGAGTGTAACTACTGACCGGTATCCGGCTGCATTGCAGACTCTTTCCAGACCACCGAAGCTGATCATCACAGATTCTCAGGTGTTCCCATACATCTATGAGAACAAACCAAAAGAGAGCATGCTTACTTCCTTTTCTGTACTGTTTGCGGCATACAAGGGAGATCTTTCTTACTACATAGAGGGAGCAAAAGCAATTGACAGTCTGAAAGAAACTTCTCATGTACTGATTGCCGAATGCTGCACACATGCACCTCTGAAAGAGGATATTGGCAGAGTGAAAATTCCCCGGATGCTGAAAAAACGATTTGGAGAAAACCTGCAGGTAGAGCTGGTAAGCGGAACCGATTTTCCGGATGACCTTACCGAATATGATCTGATCATCCAGTGCGGAGCATGTATGTTTAACCGGAAATATGTGATGTACCGCATCGACAGGGCAAAGAAGCAACAGGTACCTGTGACCAATTACGGGATAACCATCGCACATCTTACCGGAATACTGGATCATGTGGCATTGCCGGAATGATGATTCCAATCCCGAAAAATAACAGATATTAACAAATACATAAAGACTGCTGTACAGTTAGATTACTGTATGGCAGTTTTATTGTTATATTACAGGAAATTAATCCTGCTAATCCTGCAAGCAGGATTCTTTTTTATAAATAATTGCTTCACAATTTGGATGAATTTCGCAAAATTTTCATGAAGATATTGACAAGCAGCCTATGTTAGTTTATACTAACTTACAGTTAGAGAAGTTAACCATACCCAAAGTATTATCAATGCCCGATTATCAGGCAAGGGATAAATACTTTCCAATCCCCATATTAATATATCTAAAAGAACAAAAGGAGGATAATACATGAGTATTGTAATCGTAGGCGGACATGACAGAATGGTAGGACAGTATAAAAAAATCTGCAAATCTTATAAATGCAAATGTAAAGTATTTACACAGATGGAAGCCGACTTCGGAAAAAAGATAGGATGTCCGGATCTTCTGGTACTTTTTACAAATACTGTATCCCATAAGATGGTAAAATGCGCACTGGACGAGGTTGGCGCTTCTACAGATATTGTGCGCTGCCATACCAGCAGCGGAAATGCACTCAACGGTATTCTCGAAGCACGTTGCTGATAAATACTTTTCTTGTATATATTGCATAATATAGTGATAAATTAATGAAAAAAATTATTAATGTTTTAAACTGAAAAACTTTATCATTAAAAATTTCAATAAAGTTATTGACATCTAACCGAAATTAGAATACACTAACCACATGATAAAGATAATGTTTATCACTTATTAAATGCAAAGGAAGGGATGAAGAAATGCCGTTATCAATGGTAAATGCAGGTGAACCTTTTACATCAAAAGGATCGGAGGCAAAGAAGAAGTGAAGAGACATCTTGAGGAGCTCGGCTTCGTAGTAGGAGGAGTTGTCACGGTTGTTTCTGAGATTAACGGAAGCCTGATCGTTAATGTTAAAGAATCCAGGGTTGCCATTGGAAAAGATATGGCAAGCAAAATTATGGTCTGAACCATAATTCTTCCTGAAAGAAAAATAAAATTCCAGAGCGTATAGATTGTGGAAATGATTTTTCAGACACGCTCCGGGGAAAGAAGGGAAAGAAACTTGAAGACATTAAAAGAAGTTCATGTTGGAGAGACCGTTAAAGTCCAGAAACTTACCGGTGAAGGTCCGGTCAAGAGAAGAATCATGGATATGGGAATCACTAAAGGCGTGGAAATTTATGTAAGAAAAGTTGCACCTCTGGGAGATCCTGTAGAAGTAACTGTAAGAGGATATGAATTATCCTTACGTAAAGCAGATGCCGAAATGATTGTAGTGGAATAATTTTTTTGACATCATGTTAGGTCTTTCTAACAATTAGCCTTGTCTAATAGTTAACGAGAGTTAAGTATTAGTGATGACTAATAACTGTTGAGAATGATAAATGATATCAGCAGTAGAAAGATTGGATAAAGCGATCAAAATAAAAGTGATCAAGAAATCAGAGGAGAGAGATTATGTCAGTAAAAATTGCACTCGCAGGTAATCCGAACTGCGGTAAAACGACATTATTCAATGCACTGACCGGCTCAAATCAGTTGTAGGTAACTGGCCAGGTGTAACTGTCGAGAAAAAAGAGGGTAAGCTGAAGGGACACAAGGATGTGGTCCTCACTGACTTACCTGGTATTTATTCTTTATCACCATATACACTTGAAGAGGTAGTTGCAAGAAATTACATTCTTCAGGAAAAACCGGATGCGATCATCAATATCGTTGATGGTACCAATATTGAACGTAACCTGTATCTTACAACACAGATTCTGGAACTTGGGATTCCGGTCATCATGGCAGTCAACATGATGGATATCGTTGAGAAAAACGGTGATACAATACATATTGATAAACTGAAAAAGAAACTTGGCTGTGAAGTTGTTACTATTTCTGCTCTGAAGGGAACTGGAATCACAGAAGCTGCAAACAAGGCAGTTTCCATTGCCCAGAGCCACCGGAAAGTAACACCTGTCCATGAATTCTGCGATAAAGCAGAAGAGATCATCGGAGCAGTTGAGAATAAACTGACCGGTGTGGTACCGGAAGAACAGAAGAGATTCTTCGCAATCAAGCTTCTTGAAAGAGATGACAAGATCATTGAGCAGATGAATACATCCGTAAATGTATCTGCCGAGATCAAAGAAATGGAAAATGAGTTTGACGACGATACAGAAAGTATTATCACAAATGAGAGATATGTTTATATTTCTTCTATCATTGGTCAGTGTGTGACTAAGGCAAGAAAAGATAAGCTTTCCACATCTGATAAGATCGACCGTATTGTTACCAACAGATGGCTGGCACTGCCGATCTTTGCAGTTGTAATGTTTATCGTATATTATGTATCTGTAACTACAGTTGGTGCTTTCGTAACTGACTGGACAAACGATGTTCTGTTTGGTGAGATCATTCCTCCGGCAGTTGAATCAGGGCTGAATGCGATTGGCTGTGCAGCATGGTTACAGGGACTGATCCTTGACGGTATTGTAGCCGGTGTGGGAGCTGTTCTCGGTTTCGTACCTCAGATGCTTGTACTGTTTGCATTCCTTGCATTCCTTGAGTCCTGTGGTTACATGGCTCGTGTAGCATTCATCATGGACAGAATTTCCGTAAATTCGGTCTTTCAGGTAAATCCTTCATTCCAATGCTTATCGCAGTGGATGCGGTGTTCCAGGTGTTATGGCTTCCCGTACGATCGAGAATGACCGTGACAGAAAGATGACAATCATGACAACTACATTCGTTCCCTGCGGAGCTAAACTTCCGATCATTGCCATGATCGCAGGTGCATTCTTCGGAAACAGCGGATGGGTTGCAACAAGTTGTTACTTTGTCGGTATTGCAGCAATTATCTGCTCCGGTATCATCTTAAAGAAAACAAAAATGTTTGCCGGTGATCCGGCTCCGTTCGTTATGGAGCTTCCTGCATACCACTGGCCAACAGTCAGCAATATCTTAAGAAGTATGTGGGAAAGAGGCTGGTCCTTCATTAAGAAAGCCGGAACAATCATCCTTCTTTCAACAATCATTCTGTGGTTCTTAATGAGCTTCGGATGGGAAGGCGGAAGCTTCGGTATGGTTGAAGAACTTAACGAGAGTATCCTTTCTAAGATCGGTACAGCAATCGCATGGATCTTTGCACCTCTTGGCTGGACAAAAGCCGGCGAAGGATGGAAGATGGCAGTTGCAGCTGTTACAGGTCTGATCGCAAAAGAGAATGTAGTAGCTACATTTGGTATGCTTTATGGATTCGCAGAAGTTGCAGAAGACGGTGCTGAGATCTGGGGTAACCTGGCAGCAGCCATGACACCGATCGCAGCTTACGGCTTCCTGGTATTCAACCTTCTTTGTGCTCCTTGTTTCGCAGCTATGGGTGCTATTAAGAGAGAGATGAACAATGCAAAATGGTTTTATTTGCAATCGGATATCAGTGTGGACTTGCATATCTTGTGTCTCTGTGTATCTATCAGATCGGTACACTGGTTACAGGCGGCGGTTTCGGTATCTGGACAGTGGTTGCATTCGCAATTATCATCGGATTTTTATATCTGCTGTTCAGACCTTATAAGGAAAGCGGCAGCTTAATGTAAAGGTAAAGGGTATGGCAAAAGCCAGATAAAACAGTAATAAGATCAGAGCCTGCGTCCCATCTGGTGGTGCGGGTTCTGATAAACAGAATTGCAACTGTTTCATACCTTTTTCATCGCGGAGCTGTTACTGAGAACGAAGTGAACAGTAACGTATCTTCACAGTTAGTGGACTGCTGATTATCAGATTGCAGTATAGTGATTATATGTGTATGATAATGATATAAAGCAGGAGGTGTCATTTATGGGAACATTGATTGTAGGAGCAATTTTGATTTTAATTGTCGGACTGATCATAAGAGGAATCGTCAGAGACAAAAAAAGCGGCAAGTCATCATGTGGCGGAGACTGCAGCCACTGCAGAGGGTGCCATTGAGAATCAGGCATATTACTGAAACCTGATGCCAAACAGCAGCCATATGTCAGGAAACAGAAATTAACAAGCGGAAGGATGATGTGATTTTGGGAGCAGCAGCATTACAGAGACAGGAAAATTGTAAAGAGCCCAATTACCAGAGAACCCCGAATGCAGAAGGATGTTGTAATCCAGGAATTAAAGAAGCGAGGATGCAGGATTACCAAACAGAGAAGAATGCTGTTGGAAGTCATTCTTGAAAATGAGTGTTCCTGCTGTAAAGAAATCTATTACAATGCATCCCGCCTGGATCCGGGCATCGGATCAGCTACGGTTTACCGTATGGTAAATCTTTTTGGAAGAAATTGGTGCGATCAGCAGAAGAAATATGTATAAAATCGTGAGAAATCCGGATTGTAAAGATGAAAGTGTATGCACCATTGAGCTAGATGATAATACAGTCCAGAAATTATCAAAAGACAGTTTTAACAATGTAGTTCTGACAGGACTGAAGGCCTGTGGATACATTGACAAACAGGAAATCGAGCGGATGTTCGTAAATTCCTGTGATTTTAAACATTGAAAACAAGTAAAAATTTAAATAGAGAACGAACTGATGACCGCCGGGAAATACTGAAGAGTATAATTTCCGGTGGCTTTCTTATATTTCTTCAGTTTTTTACTCTCTTTTGGCAATACGGTTTCCGGTAACCTTCTTAACATGTCTGAAATGAGAACATTTCTCAACAAGAAGAAAAAAGTAGAAATATAGAAATTTTGGCTGTATAATACATGAAATATAAATAAGCTGATGTCGCAATAATGCGTTTGCCCATCATATTTATCTGAAAACAGTTCATAACTGTTCAGCACCGAAAGGATGCTGAGTGGTTACAATAAATTAAAAATCACAACAGGAGGATACATCAATGATTAAATTTGACGGTAAAAAAACAGGAATCTTTGCAGCAGGAGTAGCTTTCGGTACAGCAGGTATCAAGATTCTTACAAGTAAGATGCAAAGAAATTATACACAAACTGCACAGCAGCCGTTTTACGTGCAAAGGCATGTGTAATGAAAACAGCTTCCGCAATTCAGGAGAATGCTGAGGATATTTATGCAGAAGCACAGCAGATCAACGAAGACAGAGCAGCAGCTGAGGAAGTGGTAGAAGATACAGCTGACGAAGCAGCAGAAGAAACAGAAGAGACAACAGATTTCAAAGAAGAGACAGAAGAAACAGAAGAAGGCAGCGAGGAATAATGAAATTTGCTATTAAGCATGAAATAAAAGGACGAATTCGTATCCACCTTGCGCAGAAACACATGACCTACAGACAGGCGGATATTCTGCAGTGTTATCTGGAGAAAGAGGAAAATATCAGCAAGGCATCGGTTTATGTAAGAACTCAGGATGTCGCTGTTGTCTATACCGGCAGCAGAGATGGCTGATTCGTTTACTGAGCAGATTTTCCTATGAAACTGCTCAGGTATCTGAATCAGCACTTGAGAATTCCGGACGTGAATTAAACGAAACCTATAAAGAAAAACTGATCAACTCTGTAGTAATGCGTACATTAAATAAAATGTTTCTGCCATACCCGGTACGTGTAGCGATCACTACAGTGAAATCAGTGAAATACATTTATCATGGTGTACGTACTTTGATGAAGGGAAAACTGGAGGTACCTGTTCTGGATGCAGCAGCAATCGGTGTATCTAATGCTCCGCTCGGTGGAACCTTCAATACTGCAGGTTCCACCATGTTCCTGCTTGGAATCGGTGAGATCCTTGAGGAATGGACACATAAGAAATCCGTCAATGACCTTGCAAGAAGCATGTCTATCAATGCAGAGAAGTATGGTTTGTAAATGAAGACGGACAGGAGGTTCTTATATCTGCTTCTTCTGTTAAAGCAGGTGATCTGATACGCGTACATATGGGTAATGTGATTCCGTTTGACGGAGATGTTGCAGCAGGAGAAGCAATGGTCAACCAGACTTCTCTGACAGGTGAATCTGCGCCTGTACGTAAAGCAGAAGGCAGCTTTGCCTATGCAGGAACTGTTCTGGAAGAGGGCGAACTCACTGTTAAGGTTAAAGAAGCAGCAGGTTCCAGCCGCTATGAGAAGATCGTCAACATGATCGAGGATTCTGAGAAGCTGAAATCCTCTGTGGAAAGTAATGCAGAACATCTTGCAGACAGACTTGTGCCATACACTCTTGCAGGTACAGGGATAACTTATCTGCTTACCAGAAACATGACGAAAACCCTTGCGGTACTTATGGTAGATTTCTCCTGCGCACTGAAGCTTGCCATGCCTGTTTCCGTATTATCCGCTATACGTGAGGCAAGTACTCACAGTATTACTGTAAAGGGCGGTAAATATATGGAAGCAATGGCTGATGCCACGACTATTGTATTTGACAAGACAGGTACACTTACAAAAGCAAAGCCTGTAGTTTCAGATGTGGTATCTTTCAGTGAAGAGCTGAGTTCAGATGAGCTTCTGCGTATTGCAGCATGTATGGAGGAACATTTCCCTCATTCCATGGCAAGAGCAGTTGTCAATGCAGCTAAAGAGAAACATCTTGTTCATGAGGAAATGCATTCAAAAGTAGAATATATCGTAGCTCATGGTATTTCTACAACTATTGAAGGCAAAAAGGCAGTGATCGGAAGCTGGCATTTCGTAATGGAAGATGAAAAGTGTGTAATTCCGGAAGGAATGGAAGACAGATTTGAACACCTGCCATTAGAATGTTCTCACCTGTATCTTGCAATCGAAGGAAAACTTGCAGCAGTTATCTGTGTAGAAGATCCGCTTCGTGAAGAGGCTGCAGATGCAGTACGTGAATTAAAAGAAGCCGGCATTACAAAAGTCGTAATGATGACCGGTGACAGTGAACGTACAGCAGCAGCTATTGCGAAACGTGTAGGCGTAGATGAATATTACTCCGAAGCCTGCCGGAAGATAAGGCATCTTTTGTAGAGAAAGAAAAAGAACTGGGGCATAAAGTTATTATGATCGGTGATGGGATCAATGATTCACTGGCACTTTCTTCTGCAAGTGTGGGAATTGCTATCAGTGATGGCGCAGCTATTGCACGTGAGATTGCAGATGTTACAATTTCTGCAGATAATCTCCATGAGATTGTTACGTTAAAGAGACTGAGTACAGCGCTGATGAAGCGTATCCATAATAATTACAGAACTATTATCGGTATAAACGGTGGTCTGATCGCACTTGGAGTTACAGGTATCATTATGCCTACAACATCTGCACTGCTTCATAACATGTCAACACTGACTATCAGTTTAAGAAGTATGAGAAATCTTCTTCCAAAAGAAGAGGAAGCATAAAGATAACCATAAAAAACCATATCCGGGATTTCATGATAAAGCAACAGATGCTTAGTCTCTGAAAATCCGGGATATGGTTTTTATTATGTTTTTATTTATAGCAATCCTCTAAAATAATGCATCTTAATCCAGCCCATCAGAGTGTGAAATCCTGCGTCAGATATCTTTGCCGTGCGTCAGCACGCCTGCAGATATCTTCCTTGTCTTTCGCACGCTGCTGAACTGTCTTAAATGCATTATTTACGAGGATTGCTATAATCAAAAATCTCATTTTAGAATGATTTTTTATTTATTACTCATGAAGAAAACCAGTCAGTGGAGAGGATGCGCTTGCACCTTTTTCCAGAGTTCTTCCCAGTCCGGCAAGGTATGCACTTCGTCCTGCTTCAATAGCTTTTTTAAATGCTTCAGCCATTATCTGCACATCACCTGCTGTGGCAATCGCAGTATTTGCCATAACTGCAGATGCCCCCATCTCCATGGCTTCACACGCCTGAGAAGGACGTCCGATTCCTGCATCTACAATGATCGGGAGCTCAATTTCGTCAATCAAAATCTGGATAAATTCCTTAGTGCACAGACCTTTATTAGAGCCGATCGGAGAACCCAGCGGCATGATGCAGGCAGCTCCGGCATTTACCAGATCTCTGGCTGCATTCAGATCCGGGTACATATAAGGCATTACTACAAATCCTTCTTTTGCAAGAATTTCTGTAGCTTTAACAGTTTCATAGTTATCCGGAAGCAGATATTTTGAATCATGGATCACTTCGATCTTTACGAAATCACCGCATCCGATTTCTCTGGAAAGTCTGGCAATACGAACTGCTTCTTCTGCATTTCTGGCACCTGAAGTATTGGGAAGAAGAGTAACATTTTTCGGAATATAGTCCAGAATATTTGCCAGTCCACCTTCATTGGCACGACGCAGAGCCAGAGTGATGATCTGCGCATCTGCTTTTTCAATACATGCTTTCACCAGATCCAGAGAAAATTTTCCGGATCCCAGAATAAAACGGGAAGTAAATTCATGACCTCCCAGAATCAGTTTGTCTTCATTATTTGTACTCATAATTTAAGTCCTTCTTTCGTATATTATAATGTGATATCAGGATATTCCTGTTTATCTTCCACCTCCCATGAAGCTGACTATTTCCAGTATGTCATTTTCATGTAAAACAGTAGTGCTGTACTCGGCTTTTGACAGAATTCTTTCATTTAATTCTACTGCGATCTGGCTGGGCACATAGCTGTTTTCCTCCAGATATTGCCCTATTGTAAGAGTATTCTGCAATTCTTTTGTTTTTCCATTAACAGTAATAAGCATACTTTCTCCTTTCCGGGAAAAGAAGGTCCGGCCTCTACAACATAAAAAAGAGTCCACAAAAGAATACACCCGCGGTGGTGCACCCCTTCATGAACTCTGTTCACTCTCATCTTTCCCAATATTCATCTGTTATAATGTAAATTTCCCTGTAAGCCCCCGGCTTTCTCTCGCTTATTACAGATTGATTACCGGACAGCTGAATTTCTTCAAATGCATGAGATAAATAAAAAGGAGATGCCAGTCATCTCCCTTTAAAATCATATCTTATAGGTTCCTACGTTGGCATTATCCAAATCAGGTATATGGGTCGAAGTTGATGACTTCCTCTCAGCCTGCACTCACAAGCTCCCCTTTCTTTACATGGGTAAAGTATAATCTTTTATCCCATGTGTGTCAAGACCATATTTCTACATCCTCAGTTTCTTATGAAACTCCCGCATCGTATCCTTCTTGCAGAAGATAAACAGTGCAGCCAATGTCAGAAAACTGATTCCGGCACAGATTACTGAAGGTACGGCAAACTGCACTGCCAATATCCCGAAAGGAATCACAAAATCCACAGACCAGCCCTTCCATCCGGTAAACCGGTCCCATAGGATCGCAATTACTGATATGAGCAAAAGCTGCCACATTTCATTCTTCAGAATATTCCTGCGTTTATAATATGCTACCATAACAACCAGCCATGCACAGGCACATCCTGCTCCTGCAAACCAGAACCAGTTCAGTACACCTGCCATCATAAAATTAATCATTCCGCAAATTACCGCAATTGCCAGACACAGGAAGCTGAAAGTCTGGATAACCTTCTGATTTTCTTTTTTCTCAAGCCTGTGCTTTTCCCCATATCCCGGAAATTCATTCTTTAATTCTCTGTGGGAAACATTCTCCTCGCCGAGCATCCGCTGGAAATTCCTCTGGATACTGTCATCCGGTATCTTGGAAGTAAATCCCAGTACCATCTCATCCCCATAAGAACAGGAACACATCTGCAAAGATTGGTACTTGCAAAAATCCCAAAATGCTGAATATATTCTTTGTACTCCTCCGGCAAACGAATAATGCCGATATTAGAATAAACTGCCGTAATGCTCCTGCTTCCCAGATTGGCTCCGATCATCAGAAAATATATATCCCACCTCAATCCATCCAAAGAAATTTGTCATAGACTGAGACGGAAAATAATTTCTCAGATTCACCGGAATCATCAATGCTACCGGTCGTTTCTGCTGATTCTTTGGAATCTCTTCCCGAATAGAACACAACATCATTGCTGTCAGTAAAACAGTGATGGAAACTCCACAGGAGCGGGCTTTCCGGTGGATATCTCTTCTTTATCTCCATGTGTAATTTCCTCTGCATGCTCAATCTGCGGAAGATCTGCCTGTGGATGAGCCAGGATCAGATAATCCTGAACCAGTTCCTACAGGAAATGCATGGCTCCGCAGGTGAATTACCTGGTTAATCAATCGTGCGCTCATCCGTATTACTGTACATTTCACAGAATCTTGCGGCAAATGCCGGTGGTTCATCATGCACATATAAATGGGAAATATCACCAAATGCACTGATACGAAAACTTGCGATTCCTTCTCTTCGTTCTTCTGTATTGACAGTTGTCACTGAACTTGGTGCTGCGCAGAATCCATGCCACAGTACCATTGGAGAAGCACCGATCAGATGCGCAAGAAGCACACATTCCAGACCAAAATGGCAGAAGAATACCAGCGTATCTTCATTTGGTTTCTCCACTCTGTAATAATGTCCTTCACGTACATAACCATGTTCGGCAAGAAGCTTATCAAACTTTCCTGTTACATAGTCATAGTATCCTTTGGCATCAGACTGCTGAAGTCTCTCGTTTTCATACCAGTGATCATACTGGTAAAATCTCTCGTCCTGTGTCCAGTCCTGTGGAAGCCAGTCCCATAATCTCTTCTGCCTGTCAGTAACATCCGGGCGATCGATCAGAACATCAAATTCCCGTAACCAGTCACACTCAACTGCTGTACGGTTCATTTTATTCAATGTAAAAGAGGCTGTATCCTTTGCCCTTCCAAGAGGCGATACATAGAAATCCTTTACATCAAGTTTTGACAGCCTTTCTGACAGATATTCTGCTTCTTTCCAACCTTTTTCTGTAAGAGAATCAATGGAATAATCCGGATCTCCATGTCGCACGATCAATAATCTCATTCGTATTGTTTCCTTTCTTTTGTCTCAGTTCTTCTGTATCAGATCAGACCGTATCCAAATGGTCTGCCTGCTGTGACTGAGGGGATTATCTTCTCATAAATATTTCCTGATGTGAATAGGTAATGCATATCATATGATGTTTTTATTCTAACATCAGGTTTCTATTTCTGCATCAAATTTTTTTTCATTTTAAATTTGTTATAAATTTTATTTGTTGTTATATTATGAAATTTTTTTTCATTTTATAATGATTTTATATCCCATGTATGCTATACTGATTTTATCACAATCCTCTAAAACAATGCATCTTAATTCAGCCATCAGAGTATGAAATCCTGCGTCAGGTGTCTTCGCTGTACGTCGGCATATCTTGCAGATATCTTCCCTGTCCTTCATAATCCGACAAGTTGTAATAATTGCATTATTTATGGAATTCTATAAAAAGAAAGGAGCCACTTATGAAAATTTTAGTCTTCGACATTGGCGGTACCGCGATCAAATACGGAATCTGCAAGAACGGACATCTCGAAGAAACCAAAGAATACCCAACCGAGGCCTTCAGGGGCGGTACTCACATTTTGAATACTATCTGCCGTCTTTCTGAACAGTATCTCCCTTTTGATGCCATCGGTATCAGTACTGCCGGACAGGTCAATCCTGATGAAGGTTCTATTATTTATGCCAACAGCAACATCCCTGATTACACAGGAACACAATTTAAAAGAATTCTCCAAAAACTCTTTCATGTTCCTGTAGCAGTAGAAACGATGTTAACAGCGCAGCTCTCGGAGAAGCTGTTTTCGGTGCAGGAAAAGGAAAAAATTCTTTTCTCTGCCTTACGTACGGAACTGGTGTCGGTGGTGCCATTATTGAAAACAAACAGGTTTACCACGGTTCTTCCTTCTCAGCAGGAGAATTTGGTGCCATCATCACACACGCAGAAGAAAAGCTCGCCGGTACAGACCCGTTTGACGGATGCTACGAACGATATGCATCCGCTACCGCACTGGTAAAAATGGTTTCCACTGTAGATTCATCTCTCACTAATGGTCGACAGATTTTTGCAAGCCTGACACGCCCGGAAATTAACGAGGTTATTAATAAATGGATTGATGAAATCGTACTTGGTCTTGCCACTTTAATCCATATTTTCAATCCTTCATGCATTGTTCTGGGTGGAGGTATTATGGTTCAGCCTTACATTCTGGAACGAATCCACACTCGTATTCCACAAATGGTGATGTCCAGCTTTACACATGTACAGATTTCCAACGCAAAACTTGGAAACTCTGCCGGGCTTATGGGAGCCTATTACCTTGCTTCGCAGAAACTTTGATTTTCCGAATATGAAAAGAGCCTCCAAAGCAGAGATTTTATATTTATGGCAATCCTGTTTAATAATACATTTAAGACAGTCCAGCAGGGTGCAAAAGACCAGAAATGTCTGCCGCAGTATTTCACCGCTCTGCCGAACTGTCCTGATTGTATTATTTTGTGGAATTGTTATAATCGCTCTACTTTGGAGGTTTCATATCATCCTTATCTGACCATTTCCGGAACAGAAACCATTTTATAGTAATTTATGGAATTTCTATAAATAAAATATCCGGCAGAAAATCTGCCGGACTGCATACTGCTCTGTAACTTTATTATGTATTTACTGTAATTCTGAAATTGCATCACGTATCATTTTGGCTGCCTCTTCTACAATTGGTATATCTTCGGGAATTAAACCCGGAAGAGGTTTACGTACATTTCCAATATCTATGTTTTCATTGATTCGCAGAATTTCCTTCATTACTGCATAAAGATTACCGTGTGCTTCACACATTTTATAAATAATTGCGTCCGCTTTGTTCTGAATTTCCAGAGCTTCTTTCATTTTCCTTCTTCTAAAAACTCATTCATCTTAAGAAACAATTCTGGCATGACAGCATAAGTTCCTCCGATTCCTCCATCAGCTCCTATTGCCCGTCCACTAATAAACTGTTCATCTGGTCCATTAAATACAATATGATCTTTTCCCGCTTCGGTTTTAAACATCTGAATGTCTTGAGTTGCCATTGAAGAATTTTTTACCCCAAGAACATTTGGATTTTTTAACATATTTTTATATAATGACATAGTAAGTGTAGTACCAGATAACTGCGGAATATTGTAAATAATAAATGGTGTATTTGGTGCTGCAGCTGAAATATCATTCCAATATTCTGCAATTGCATACTCCGGAAGATGAAAATAAATCGGTGGAATAGCCGCAATTGCATCAACTCCCTGGCTTTCCGCATGTGCCGCCAGTTCACAGCTGTCCTTCGTATTATTGCATGCAACATGCGCAATAATTGTTAGTTTTCCTTTTACTGCTTTCATTACATTTTCCAGAATTTTCTTACGGTCTTCTACACTCTGGTAAAATACATTCTCCCGAAGATCCGCCCACGTACAGCCTTTTTACTCCCTTCTCCATCAAATGTTTTGCCAGAAGCTGTGTACGTTCTGCACTGATTTCTCCATTGTCATCATAGCATGCATAAAAAGCAGGAAATACTCCTTTAAATTTTTTCTGTATTCATTTTGATTTCTCCTCTTTTTTATTTAAACCAGAAATTCTTTGTTTCTGACACTTTTGGGAAGCTTTCCTTCCAGAAATTCTTTTATATTATCCGCAATAATTACCTGAGACCTATATTCACTTTCCAGCGAAGCTGCTCCCATATGAGATGTAATATACACATTATCCATATGCATTAATGGCTGATCTGCCTTAGGTGGCTCTTCTGTCAAAACATCAAGTCCCGCACCGGCCAGCTTTCCTGTTTTCAGTGCTTCGATCAAATCCGCCTCATCTATTACACCTCCTCTGCAGGTATTCACAAGATACGCATGCGGCTTCATACGCTCAAATAGTGACTTATTGATTATTCTTGCAGTTGACGGCATAAACGGCATATGAAGACTCACTATATCACTCCGTTCAAAGAGTTCCTCAAGTGTATCAACAAATGTAATATTTTGACCTGGTACTGCTTCTTTTACAAATGGATCATACGCCAGAAGCTTAACTGAAAATCCAGATATCATACGGCCAGATTCTTAGCAACTCTTCCATAACCTGCGAGTCCAACTATTTTTCCATCCAATTCATTTCCAGTAATAGTTGAGGGCCAAATTCCTTCTCTACATCCTTCAACGCAATTGGTAAAACGTCTTCCCAGATTCAAAATGTGCATCATAGCAACTTCTGCTACTGCCGGTGCATTAGCTCCCGGAATATTTGCCACAGGAATTCCGTTTTTTCCTGCCGCTTTCAAATCCACGGAATCTACTCCAGTACCATATTTCTGAATAAACTTTACTTTTCCTTTTACAGCACCAAGAGTAGTTTCATTCCAGGGCTCCATAGTAGCAATTACAATATCAACATCTTTTACTTTTTTTTATCAGCAATTCCGGGTTATTATCCGGAATTACCTCTGCTTCAAAATCGCATCCAATTTCGTCGAATTTTTTATATAAATAGCTTACATCAACTTTCTGTGGATCGAGATTCAACCAAAACTTTTGTCTTCATATTATTCACCTACCTGATCCTGAAAATCTTCAATTGCTGAAGTCATACTCTTTAATGCTCCTGCTGAATCTGCAGTACCTGTTGCTACCTGATTAACAGCTTTCACAAATGGATATGTAAAATAATGTTTCGCTGCAACTGTACGTCCTTTCAATGTTTTTACCGGATATCCATAATAACCGGAAGCATTTTCTACATATTTTAAGGCCTGTGCATTTACTTCATTATCTTTCCAGGTTGTATTTTCCTTTGCATCCTCAAATACAGGTGCAAATACAGGCGCAATCTCCTCCATATAAGAATCGTACCAGTCTTTGTCAAGAAGGTAAGAAATCACATCAGAAGCCAAATCTGTATCTTTACAGGTATTCATGACTGCAAATCCACGGTTAAAATTCATATATACACTATTGTCGCTTCCTGCCGGAGGAGCAAGAACAACTGTATTATCCAGTAAATCTTTATATTGTTCATCAGATATCAGTGCATTGTATAATGTAGGCGCGTTAAAGCAAAATGCAGTGCGTCCTGCCAGATAAGATCCATTATTTCCACCTGCATCCCATGTCGTTGCATCCTGCGGAATTA
>ENA-OQCX01000692-OQCX01000692.1-human-gut-metagenome-genome-assembly--contig:-NODE-692-length-17262-cov-2.025562_pt1 | contig 17262 bp, 14 predicted proteins | sample MGYA00242762_ERZ504587 | MGnify/ENA primary metagenome ERZ504587 (study PRJEB26092, sample SAMD00036337) | human gut metagenome | host: Homo sapiens | study: EMG produced TPA metagenomics assembly of... | reverse complement strand
CAATTTTTTTCTGAAGGTTCTGGCTGTTTTGTTTCTTACATAACCTATTCTTTTTCTGTAAGGCTTCCTTGCACACAGTCCAAAATCTCCTCTCTCGCCAGAGGTCACTGAAGCGGATAGGTATTTCCTGCCAAAGTACAAAACGCACACTCACTTTTCTATTATCTTGATGCGGAAAACATTGTTTCTTGAGATTTCCTGCGTACATTGGCGGGGCGGAAGGCTGTTTCCTGCCAGGAAATCACCGACAACTTTTTATTTTTCTGAATCTTCAAAGCCGATCTCTCCAATCACGCTGCGGAAGCTTTCCAGTGGATTCTCTGATGCAGATGCCCACAGAAAGATCCAGTCGTAAGGATTTCTTTCGTAAAGTTCTTCGTAGCCACATTCTTCGAGCAGTTGAGCCATTTCGTCGCAGAAATCTTCGAAATAGTCGGCATCTTCGGTGTGTGGATTTTCATTTGCGCTGCCGGAACCCGTCATCAGTTCCAGTGTGGTCCAGAAGTGGTAAAATTTCAGGAAGATCAGGCACTTGCGGATTGAATCATAAGAAGTGCTGGTTTCGGACTGGCTGCGGTTCAAAATTTTGGAAAAGTTTTTTTGGATGGAAAATTCAGTTTTAGCATTTCCGGGAGCATGGCATGCTTGTTCAGCGGTACCGGAGTGTCGGTGATAAATTCCAGCATAAAATCGATGGAAGTGATATTTTTCCGGCATACATCCATGTGATACCTGAGTTCTGCCGTGCATGCATGAAAAATTCCTGAATGATCAGACCGGAAGCAGGGGGAGTGCTTAACGACTTTGCATCCGGGATCGTGCCAACCGTTGTAAATGCTTTTATGTATTCTGCGTCCTTTTTTGTTCCGCGGATCTGACGGACAAATTCCTCAATATAGAAAAGTGCTCTCTGGTTCCAGCGGTCAAAAACAGATTTGTTCCTGGAAAAATAAGAAAGAAATTCTTCGTCACTGTGACAGTTATCGAGATCGCTGGTGATCTGATCGGTGTAGACAGGATCAGAATTTGCCGGTTTTGCTGTTTCCGGCATGGCATTGATGGTTTCGTAAAGCATAAGAGCATGCTCATAGGAAGCATTCTGGTGAAGGCAATAGTAATAAGTGGCTTCTTTTATGGTGTGGCAGTTGAAACTGCGGCTGAAATAGACCTGAGGGAAAAAGTCCTGTACAAGGTCAAAAGAAGCTCCGAGTGCAAAACAGATTTCATAGATGATCTCACGGCTTCTGGAGTCAAGGGCCGGGCGGCGTTTGCTCAAAAACCAGTCCCGGACGGTAATTTCCGTGATTTTTACATGGATATCAGAAAGTTTCTGGAGAAGATACGCGGTTTTTTCTCCGGCATCTTTTGAAGAACCGGTATAGCCGCATAACTGCATCAGATTTGTGAGTCCTTCACAAAAAGAAACAAAATTTGATGGATCCTGTAAATACTGGCAGGCTTCTTTGGAGCCATAAATAGAAAACAGACTGTCTTGTGTACGGTCTGTTGAAAGGTTCAGTTGTTTGTGTGTCATAAAGAAATCCTCCGTTTACTGTTTGTCCGACAAAATCAGGCTTTTAACCTTGTCTGCTATCAATTATACTATAAAAAAGGAATCCGCACGATTAAAAAAAGAGAAAAAAGTAAAAATTTGCCATAAAAGGTATTGTAAGCCATGAAATATGGAAGTAAGAGGTGAAAATATGTTTGATAAAAGAAAACCGCTGCAGGAGGGATGGGAGCTTGTCTTTGGAGAGGAGCATCGTTATATCATTACAGAAGAGATTGGGCGCGGCGGAAGTTGCCTTGTTTATAATGGGTTTTACAGGGACCGGCTCGGTGAGAAACATCTGGTTAAGATCAAGGAATGTTATCCGTACCGTCTGGAAATCGAGCGGGATACATCTGGAAATCTCTCACCTTCTTTGTCCTGTAAGCAGGAATTTCTCCTGGAAAAACAGAAGTTTCAGGAAGCTTATCTGAAAAATACAGCACTGAAGGCAACGCTGGGACTGATGAATTCGACGCAAATGCAACAAATATTTATGAATATCACAATACCTGGTATGTGGTGATGACGGAAATCGAGGGCAGGGACTACCGAAGCGCAGCGGATGAAAATCTGCAGTCCGTGTTTCTGCGTCTGCAGACGCTTGTCCGGATCGTGAAAAAGTATCATGACTGTGGGATGCTGCATCTGGACATCAAACCGGAAAATATACTTCTGGTTCCGGAGACAAAAGAACAGATGATCTTATTTGATTTTGGTTCTCTGGAAAAGAAAGAAGAAATACAAAAACGGCAGAGGAAAAAGCCGTTTTCCGTGTCGGATGGTTATGCAGCGCCGGAACTGGTACGCGGTAAATGCAGCAAAATCTGCGAAGCAACGGATGTTTATTCGATCGGAGCAGTTGCTTTTTCAAAAATTTTCGGAAGAACACCAAATGCGCTGGACAGTGCGGTTGGCACTGCGTATGATTTTTCGGATATGAAATGGAAAGATGCACGTTATCAGCCGGCTCTGTTCCAGCTGATGCAGCAGTTTTTTCGCCGGACGCTGGCAGCGACCGTCCGCCGCCGTTATCAGTCGATGGACGAGGTACTTGAAATCCTGGAACAACTGATTCGGGAATCGGATATCGAGCGTATGTTTTTATACCATAATTTCACGTATAATACAGCAAACTTCGTTGGAAGGGAAGAAGAACTGCAGCAGATGAAAAGCCTTTTTTCTTCCGGTCAGCAGGTACTGTTTTTGTCCGGGATGGGAGGAATCGGAAAAACAGAGCTTGCAAAGCGTTATGCATATCTTTATGGCGAAACGTACCGCACGATCGTGTTTGTACCGTATCGAGGCTCTATTGTACAGACGGTCTGCGGAGAGGATATCCATATCCATAAAGTACAACGGGAACAGACAGAAGAGGGCATGGAACCGGAAGAAGATTATTTCGAGCGAAAACTTACGATTTTAAAAGAACAGACCACAAAAGACGATCTGATCATTCTGGATAACTTTGATGTGGAAGAAGATGAGGATCTGGAGAGGCTTCTGGAATGTTCCTGTCATTTTCTGATCACGACCAGAGAAGATTTCCGGGATTATGATTTCTGCCAGTTGGATCTGCAGCAGATGCAGGATCAAAAAGAAGTGGAGGCATTATTTTGCGCCTACAATCCGGAAAACTATGAAGAGGAAGACAGAGCACAGATCTGGGAAATACTGAAACTTGTAGAATGTCACACAATGACAGTGGAACTGATTGCGAAATACCTTCGCCTGACCGGTGAAAAGCCGTCTGCGCTTCTGGAACATATGCGAAAAGTAGAAGGCATCACCGGAACGGAGGAAATCTCCGTGAAGCAGCGAAAAGACAAGAGAATGCAGGCAAAGAGCGTACAGCGGCATCTGCTGGCACTGTTTGATCTGTCTGGATTTTCGCCTGTCCAGATGGAGCTGATGCGCAGTCTTTCGCTGCTTGGTTACGTGCGGATCGCAAAAGAAACATTTCTTTCGTATGTGCCGCTGGCTCAGGCAGAGGAAGCACTGGAGGAACTGATACGCAGAGGCTGGGTGGAGCAGAACAGGAAAACAGATAAAATCTCTCTCCATCAGATCATTTTGGATCTGATCTACCATCATTTAAACCCAAATGTGGAAAACTGCCCGGCGATCACCGAAAAAATGACGGTTTATGCACAGCAGGATCTGGAATCTTTTGCCCTGAATCAAGTGAAAAGTCAGTTTTTAGAATATTTTATGGAACGCATTTCCGGAGAAGATCTTCCTATGCAAAGCTTTGTGTGGCATATTGCGGGCATGTACACAATGAAATGCGTTATCTGAGGCGGGCAGAGAGGATCTGTCTGTCCATGCAGGAGGAAGAGTGCCACAGGTACTATATAAGATTTATCTTCTTCAAATTAAAAAGTTAAATGAAAAAGAAGAAGTTTGGGAGAAAATGGTTTTTGACTATGACAGAGATTTTGGATGAAGAAGTGTATGCGGAACAGATTTTCGGGCGAGGTATGTGATCTGGCGAAAAGCCGATACAGAAATCCGGGCATATACCGCAGATGCAGGACTGCTTGGAAAAAGCAGTGTGGATATGGCACTTGCCGTAAACGATACAGCAGAAGATGCTTTTCTTTTTCTATCGATGGAAAGCGAAGAAACAATGCAGGCCTTGCAGGATTTACTGGAACTTGCAGTGCACTTTATGGATCAGGCGGAAGGTTATCTGGAACATGCCAGTATGGATGATGAAGAAAAAGTTTTGCTATATGGAAAGATGGCAGAGTTTTTATGATAGATGAGCTGGAAATCGATTACCGGAAAGAATATTATGGGGATCAGGAACGTGCACATTTTTATAAAGAAAAGATCGCAGGACTTGGGGAAGATGGGAAGCTTCTGGAAGAATATGCAGGTCTTACCATGGATGACTTGCCGGATCTTTCGGATGTCGCGGAAAATATGGAAAAAAATGGAGAATATTTCCGGGCGATCGGCTATTATCAGGAGGCATATGACCGGGAAGAGATTTCCTATGTTCAGGCTCTTGAGAAGATTGCGGAAAACTGGATTCGACTCAAAGAGATGGAAGAAGCAGCGGCATGCTGGAAACAGATTTTGCAGGTTGAAATGGAAAACAGGAAGGCAGATGACGGAGCCTGGTATCACGCAGATCTGTGCTGCCGTCTCACTTCCTATTTAAAAGCGCAGGGCAGATGGACGAGGCACGCCACTATGCAATGGAACTGGTGCAGTGCTGCCGCCCGAAAGAAGAGTGGACTGTCTATGAGTATTCTTACTATCTGGCTGGAATGTATCAGGTGTATCAGATGGAAACAGAGGAAGAAAAGATCCGGCAGGCATTTTTCTATGTGCAGAACCGGACAGAGTGGGAAGATGCAGAAAGCAACATGGTCTTTCTGAATTATATTCTGGACTGGTAAGAGGAAAAGAAAAAATTTGCACCGGAAGAAATAAGGCACTTTTATATCGCAGTCGGTCTTATCTGGATCTTGCAGGAGATCATGTGAAAGAAGCGATGCAGGATGCCTTTACTGCACTGAAAAAACAGAAACAGATCAAAAACCAGGATGCGTATCTGAGAAGCTTGGTTATAAAATGCTTGCGAGATGTTACCAGGAAAAATACAGTTCAATGGATGAGCGGATAGAAATGCTCCAGAGGAAATGTGATTATTTTTTGCTGGCAGAAATGGACTGCAAAGATAAAGAGATGGCGAAACAGCTTGATATCTGGGAGAAAGCAGCGCTGGATTGTTGTGACATAGAAAATGATCCGATGGAAGAGCGCTGTTACCAGCAGATGGAGGTTTTGTTTCAAACGCTGCAGGAAAACGAAGCCAGGATCTATTATCGGCGTCAGGAATTTGCAAAGAATCGGGCAAGATGTGCAGGCAGACAAAAACAGCCGGAGAAAGTACGAAAGATCATCCGGGAAGCATACAACTGGTGGATGAGGAGATTCCTGAAGCTGGAACAGGAAGATGATCTGGATTACGATGAAAGAGACATGAGGCTTTTTGTATGGGATCTGGAAAAACAGGCAGAGATTCTGGCAGATGCCGGACTTTCCCAGGAAGCATTTGTGCTTTATATAATGGCAATGATCGTACATTCAGATAACAACCAGGCTGCACAGTTTTTTAACAGCGTGGATTCTTATTTTGCCGGAGAATGGAATCTTTTATATGAAGAGTTCGAAAAGTCATTCACCAGAAAGTGACAAAACCGCAGGTGGATACATCTGATGGGATGTTCTGGGTATCTTCAGCGCGATGAGATGAACGATTTCTGGAACGGAAGCAAGGCAGAAGCCTTTCGTAAACAGATCGATTGGTTTGTAGATACATACTGTCATGACGAAATAGAGTTCAAAAGAGAAGTTTAAATCATTTTCACAACGCCAGAATCAAAAAATGCTAAACTGCTTTCAGATAACACGGAAGGAGGATAGCATGAGAGAAAGTGAAAGCAGAAATACCAGAGTTCTCAGCCTGTTTGTGAGACTGTCACACGGTGATATCTTAAAGAAAAAGGAAGAAGCAGCTCGTTATCAGGTGACAGAGCGGACAATCCAGAGGGATCTGGAAACGATCCGAAACGTTCTCAGGGAAGAACGACAGAAAGGAAAGGATGACAGGATGCTTCTGTATAACAGAGAACAGAATGGGTATTGGATCTGCAGGATTTTGGAGGTGAAAAAGTGAAAAGAAAAATGGTGTACCTGGCGGTGTTTGCATGAGTCTGTTTGTTTTTGGCGGATGTGGACAAAAGGAAGAGCAGACAGAAACAACCTATACGGTAAAAGAGGAGGCAAAGACGCAGACGGAAGCAAAAGGGGAAATCGAAACAAAAACGGAAGCGGAAACCGAAACAGAAACAACTTCAAATGCGGATAAAGTTTATCGTATGGGTGAAACAGCAGAAATATATGACTGGAGTATGGATTCCAGGATTGAGATTACATTTACAGATTTTGGAACGGTGCAGGGAGATTATCTGGACACTCTTTATTATGCAGCCTATACGGTTTGAGAATACTGGAACAGAAGAGGAGTATATAGGAAATTTTGAGATATATGCAGATGATAATCTTGTACAACAGTCCTATAGCAGAGACAGTAAGGTTCTAGCAACGCTGGTTCTGGAAGAAAGATGGAAGCCAGGCTTTATATTTCAACGGAAACGATCAATCTTGACAACGTGAATTGTCTGGAAGTGGAATACGATGGAACGAAATTTATCTTGCAGGAGCAGAGATCCTATGTGGAAGAAGATTATTACGAAGATGCAGAAAACTATGACGATAATACGGTGAATCCAAGCATGATTTCCGGAGTTTATGAAGGCGATGGTATTACTTGCGGTTTTGGCAGATATAGTGAGCCAGATGATACTGGAAGTGACGGTTACATTCAGATTGTGGCTGACGGACAAAATTTCCGCGTAGATTATGTGGAAGAAGTGGACGAAACAACCTACAAGGCGGTTGGAGATGATGGAGTGGAAATGATGATCTACATCTTTAAAATGGACGGAAAAACACAGATGGCACTTTATTTTGATGGTGAATATGCAGAAACACTTACCATGACAGAAATGTATTAACTAAGGAGGATTTACGATTATGGAATTTCGTGCAAGTGAAGCATTTGTCAGAGGATTGACCGGAAAGGAAGAGCCTGCTTCAAAAGCGAGGCTTGTTGTGTTACCGGAACCGCTGCCAAATGAAATGAAAAAAATACGGAAGATGTATTGGGTGTGCCTGGCGGTTTGTTGTATGGGGATTTTTAATGTGGGTCTTTTTGCGATTGGAATTCTTATGTACATGGTAACCACTGCTGTTGTAGAGGCTGTTCTTGATCATAAAAGACAGCGCCTGAGACGGGCTAAATTCCGGTTCAGAGACGATGTGACAAACGATGAATTATTTTTAAAGATGCAGCCGGTTTTTACTTCGAAGTATGATATGCTGGTTGAAAAACGCGACGATGGCATTTTGATGCTCAACTATGCAGGATACACTTATGATGTATTTATCGGAAACGATGCTACTTTCACAATCTGGTGGAGAAAAACAAGCGCAGTTCCTGTTACATTTGGTAAATATCGTACGTATCGGAAGTTTCTTGCGGCGATGGGGATCATTGCCTATGAGATACAAAGTGCGTATGAAATTCAATCTCTGCAACCATAGGTTGTCATTTCGCAACTGTCTTATGCTGGCTATTTTTCTCGGACAAGCAGTTTTTTGTAAGTGCGGTCAATACCGATCGCGCCAAGCGGTGCAGTGATCAGGATCGCCAGCACTGCGACCGAAAGTACGATCTGTCCGCAGGCAAGTCCCATGGCGAGTGGGACGGAGCCGATCGCCGCCTGTACGGTTGCTTTTGGAAGATAGGCGATCACGCAGAAGAGCCGTTCTTTGAAATTAAGTGAAGTTTTTGTCATGCAGAGGCAGACGCCAACAGCACGAAAACAAGTGCCAGAAGGATCAGAGCGACGGAAGCAATTCCGGCATGCATGGTATAACGGATATCTACGGCAGCACCGACCAGCACAAACAGCAGGATTTCAGCGGCGATCCAGAGTTTGCCAAATTTCAGTGACAGACGATGGGTGACCTCGCCGGAACTTTTCAGCTTCAGAACACATGCCATGCTGACAACGGCGAGGAGGCCTGAGATGGCAACAATCCCCTTAAGACGGTTTTCCAGTGCCATACACAGGAAGGCAAGGCTGAGCAGGATCAGGACTTTCAGACTGCTGCGTATGCTGTGTCCGTGTCTGTGACAGGTTTCAAAGAAGAGGGCGAGAAAATAACCGCTCACCGCCCCGACCAGGATGCCAAGCAGAATGGACACCGGAATATTTACAAATCCATGACATTTGCAGAACCGCCTGAAGCCATGCCCGAAAAGGTAGAAAACAGTACGATCACAAAAATATCATCACAGGATGCCCCAGCCATAATGAGCTGGGGTATACTTTTTTCGGTGCCATAATTAGTCTCCATAAGCTGGACCATACGCGGGATCACGACGGCGGGGGAAACGGCAGCAAGCACCGCGCCCATGACAGCGGCTTCGATTCTGGAAATGCCAAGCAGGATCGGTGCCAGGAGAACATATCCGATGATCTCAAAGGTCGCCGGGACAAACGACATCAAAATGGCAGGTCGTCCCACCTTTTTCAGATCAGAGAGATTTAAAGACAGGCCGGCTTTGATCAGAATGATGATCAGTGCCATCTGCCGCAGATCAGACGAAATGGATAATACAGAATCATCCAGCAGATCCAGCACATAAGGTCCAAGCAAAATGCCGGCAAGCAGCATGCCGATGATACGCGGCAGCTTCAGTTTCTCAAAAACAGACGCCAGAAGCAGACCGGACAGAAAGATAAGTGCAAGTGATGTTAACATAAAAACCTCCTTACATTGTGATAAAAAATGCAACAAAAAAAGCTGGTGGCTCTGCAAAAGCGCAGAAGTCATCAGCTTATATACAAGCGGTTTGGTTAAAACCAGGGAGAACTTCATTCCCACATGTATTATATGAAAGGAACGTTCAGATGTCAAGAGGGTATCCGGTAAAAAAGTAATAAACGAATCATCATAATATATAGTAATTTTAAACAAATTTAATTGACATATAATACATAGGTATGGTAAACTTTACACAACTATACCATTCTGATGCGATAAATCTGCTGATTTTTGCACTGGAACGGAAAATAGGAAAATGCAGCATATTAACCATACAAAAAAAGAAAAGGAGAATCAGATGAAGAAAAAAAAGCAGTTTCTTGCTTTACTGCTTGCAGTTGGTACTGTTTTTGTCCGGTATATGGACAGGTTTACCGACAGCAGATGGTCTAAGCAAAGAGCGGGCGAAGGAGCAGCACGTGACAACCGTAACGGCAGCAGTGCCGTCGAACGGGCAGATTACGCTGGCAGAACCTGCAAAAGAAGAAGCAGTGGGAGGTTTTGCAACTTCGGAAAATGCAGAAGGTGGAACCGAAACGGAATCTTCGGAAAGAAAAACAGCAGACGATCGCCATTCGCGTATTGTAAGTGACGGCGGAGAACGTATTTCAGAGCAAAAAGAGGCTGTCAGACCAGAGGAAGATACCCTGGTGGATCTGATCGTGGTCATGAAAAAGAAAGCTCTGCTGGATATGTTTTCTGAAGAAGAGATCGATGCAGATGGCAGTGCTGTACAAAAATACCGAAGCGTTCAGAAAAACACGGTTGAGAAACTGACCAGATCTTTAGAGGACAAATTTGGCGAAGAACAGGATTTTGAGATCGGTTATACCTATACGGCAGCGATGACCGGTGTGTCGGTGAAGACAAGATATGGGAACAAAAAAGCGATTGAAGAACTTCCTGGAGTAGATTATGTCTATACCGCACCTGTATACAAAATACAGGAACAGACACAGGAAGAGATCCGGACGCAGACAGCAAATGCCAGCGGATGATCGGTGCGACACAGCTTAACAGCACCGGATATACCGGGAAAGGTATGCGGATCGCTATCATAGATACCGGTATCGTGGTAAATCATCCGAGTTTTCAGGCATTGCCGGAGAGTAAACTGACAGATACTTCCCTGACGGAAGCAGAGGTTGCGGGAGTATGGAAATCTCTGAATGCAGGAAAAACGCCTCTGCGTAATGCAGCATATCAAAATAGCAAGATTCCATTTGCGTTCAACTATACAACCATGGATTTCGATGTATCCCATACGACGGCACAGCATGACCATGGTACCCATGTAGCTGGTATCGCCGCCGCAAATAAGACAGACACAAGCAATGTGGTCGGTATCGCGCCGGATGCACAGGCTTATTGTCATGCAGGTGTTTGAACGCAGCGGCGGTGCAAGCTGGGCAACGATCCTGGCGGCGCTGGAGGACTGTACCAGACTGAATGTGGATACCGTCAATCTGTCGCTTGGTTCTCCGGCAGGTTTTACGGACAATGAAAAAGAAATGACGGATACCCTGCAGAAGTTTAAAAATATGGATATCCAGATGATCGTAGCAGCCGGAAATGAAACCAATACCGGTTATATGAACAAAACCGGAACCAATATGGCAAAAAAAGAAAATCCGGATCACGGACTGATTGCATCACCGGCAACGGCTTCTGTGGCAATGTCGGTTGCTTCCGTTGACAACGATGGTGCTGACCAGCTCTATTTTACACTGGATGGTGACACCAGTGCCAAAATTGGGTTTCAGGATACGGCAGTTTCCGGGTACACAAATTTTTATCAGAAATTCAAAGGACAGACAAAAGAGTTTGCTGTAATAGATGGCATCGGTTCTGCGGAAGATTACCGGGTATCCGGAATTGATGTACAGGGTAAGATTGCGGTTGTGGAACGCGGCACCATTTCGTTTCAGGAAAAACAGAAGGCAGCAAAAGATGCGGGAGCCATTGCTGTAATCGTCTCCAACAATGTACAGGGAGCTTTCAGTATGGCAATCTCGGACGGAGCCGGTTATATTCCATGTATCGGTGTATCACTGGCAGATGGACAGAAGCTGAAACAGAAGCAGAGCGGAACGCTGACGGTCTGCACAGGTGATCTGGTACATGTGAGCATGGGGCGCGCCATGAGCAGTTTTTCTTCGTGGGGAGTGACTCCGGACCTGAAGCTGAAACCGGAGATTTCCGGTGTCGGAGGCGGTATTTATTCCACCAGAGATCCTGAGATTGCCGGCTCCGATTATGGGATATGAGCGGTACTTCCATGGCATCTCCACAGGTTGCCGGAGCGGTCACAGTACTTACACAGTATTTAAAAGACAGCCATGCGGATGCTTACAGCAGTGAGACAGAACTGCGCCGGGTAGCAGCAAATCTTATGATGAGTACAGCAGAACAGATTCGGTATAACGATCTGGAAGCTTCTCCGAGAAATCAGGGAGCCGGACTTGTGAATCTGACCAATGCGGTGAAGGCAGAAGCCTATCTTTCCGCACCGGATACCTATGATACGCGGCCAAAAGGAGAGATGGGAGACGACGATAACAAAACAGGAAAGTTCCGGTTCCGTTTTTCCGTTACCAATATGGCAGCGGCTGCACAGACGTATTCTTTTGATTCTGTGGTTATGACACCGGATGTATCCGAAGAAAAATACATGACTGATACACCGCGTAAGTTAAATGCAAAAGTCCAGGTCACAGGAAGCAGCATGCACGGCAACACCCTTACCGTACAGCCGGGACAGACAGCAGAGCTGACGGCAGAACTCAGTCTGAGTGCCGAGGATAAAAACTTTATCGAACGTAATTTTACAAAAGGCATTTATATAGAAGGTTATCTTTACGCAAAGAACACCGACAGCCAGAAAACCGGTCTTTCCATGCCATTCCTTGGTTTTTACGGTGACTGGTCCGGCACCGGCGGCCCGAAAGTCTTTGATGAAGCAGGAAGCGAGGCAAGTTTCCGGGCTCCGACGATCAAGACGAACCGCAGTGTTCTGGGAGAAAATCCATATTATAAAGGAGGAAAGTCCGGTGACAAATACAATGCCGTTTCAACTGCAAACCCACTGGCAGAACTGACATTTGGACTTCTTCGAAATGCAAAGAAAATCGATACAAAAGTAACAGACATTTCAAACGGTAAGACGTATTTTAACTGGTCGGAGAATTATATTACAAAATCATATTTTAATTCGAGTTATGGAATGATCATACCGTATTCCATATATAATTTTAATAATGAGATCGCTGTCTGGGATGTGGCAAATGCAGCAAATAATGCAAAAGTCACTTATCGCGTAGATGCTTATCTGGACGACGGCGATAATATTGCAGATGACAGCTACACGTTCCAGGTGACGGTTGACAACAGCAAGCCGGAGATCATAAACAAAAATACGCTGGCGAGCGGCATTATCAAAGATACCGAAAAAGGTACAGTAAAGATGCCGGTAACACTCAAAGATAATCAGTATCTTGCAGCCGTTCTGTTTGAAAGTCCGGATGGAACCGTACTTGGCCGGTTTGAAGTAGATAATATGCCGGGCGAGGAAGTGAATCAGGAATTTGATGTGACCGGTTTTGGAACAGATTTTACCGTGATCGCAGCAGATTATGCCTGCAATGAAACGGAAGTTGCGGTCTCACTTGATTTAAGTGACATGCCGGGGAATGGGCAGGCAGAACCTAGAAAGCTGGATCAGGATCGCATTTACGGAAATGAAACTTTTGATGGCGGCGTGGTTTCTACAGGCTGGTTCAGCGGAAAGAAAGCGGATTTTACTGATCTGAAAAATGAAACTTATGATTCCAGTATACGCTACTATTCCGGAGAGTACGTAAATGGTTATGTGATCGCACAGCGTGCCACAGATGGTGCTGTTGTTATGCTGACTCCATATAATACCTGGTGGAGCAGCCGAACGCTTCTGACACAGTATGGAGCGGTCGGCACAGCGGGATTTAAAGTGCTTTACGATATGGCACTTGATTATTCCCAGGACAGGCTGTATGCCGTTGGATGGGATTACGCAGGAGATACAGACGGCGATGGAAAAGATAATGGCAGCAATGCACTGTTTGAATTGAAATTCAGTCAGACAGACAATGCTGTAAGCCTGGAAAAAGTCGCAGATATCTCCGGACTTGAGGATGGAAAAGAGGCACTCACACTTGGATGTACGACAGATGGAAGGATGTATGTGATTTCGACAGACGGAAAACTTTATCAGCTCGATAAAGCAACTGGTCAGGGTACATATAGAGGAACAACTGATTTTGTGAAAAAAGCAGACTATTCCGGAGTCAATGTAATCCAGTCAATGGGATATGACCACAATACAGATAAGATGTACTGGTTTGCGCACAGCCAGACTGCGTCCGGCTATATGTATATCAATGTCTGCGCTACCTATACCGTAGATCTTGAGAATGGAAGCTGCACAGAGATCGGCTCGGCAGGAGCAAGCGGACATACATCGCTGTTTATACCGACGGAGAAAAAATCAAAATTATTCAATATGAATGTAACAGCGACTGATTTTACGCTGGAACCGCAGAAGATTTCACTTGCATCTGGTCAGTCACAGAACTTGAGCGTTTCCTGGCTGCCTTGGAATGCCAAAGCGCAGACGGTGACCTGGAGTTCAGACAATAAGGATATCGCAACAGTAAGTGCAAATGGAAAGGTAACGGCTGTTTCCGGAGGAACTACAACAATCAGGGCGGCGGCTGCGATCGGCGGAACTACAGTAGAGAGAACGATGGAAGTTGAAGTGGTAAAAACATCGGATTCGATTTATGGTTATGTAGTGGTAGATTATAAAAATGCAGCCAATGGCATGTCCTGGTTAAATATTCGGATAAAGACCTTACAAATATAACGAAGATCAAAGGTGATTCGCTCTGGCAGGGAGGCGCTTATTATCAGGGTTATGTCTATACAGTAACAATGGAAGAATGGCAGGAAGGTTCTATGGGATACAAAGGAACAGCCCTGTACCGAAGTAAAGTAAATGCGGATCAGGAAGGTGCCGCACAGATCGGAACGGCAGAGTTTATCGCCAGAACGCCGGACATCGAGCTTGGAAACCTTGGATTTGATTACACGACAGGACGGCTTTACGGTGTGGATCTGACAAATGGCGGTCTGTGTATCGTTGATATGGACAGTGGTTCCATTGATCCGATCGGAACCTTTAACGGTGATCTGAAGCCGGCGATCATGCCAGCTATGTGTGTGACACGGGACGGTACGATCGTGGGATCAGATATGTATGGAAATCTGTATACGGTTGATCCGGATACAATGTAATTGTAAAAAAATAGCTCGATCGGTACCGATACCTGGTATTATGCTGCCATGACTTATGACTATAATACGGATAATATCTACTGGAATCCGTGTATGGCAGAAAAACGCTTCTCCATTTTATATGGTACGCCTGAATGGGGAAAAGGGAAATCAGGCAGCACAGTGTATTAAGCTTGGAAATCTTTCTACAAAAGCAGGTGCGGAGCAGACCGTTCTGTTTACGATACCTGGCAACGAACCGGAAACCAGATATATTCAGGTAGAAGATATCCGCATTACCAACACCAATCCTCTGACGGCACTTACCGGTGGCAGTATGCAGCTCAAAAGTGTGACCACGCCGATCCGGCCGACAGCGAATGCCAAAGTTTACCACAGCAGCAATGAAGATGTGGTAAGGGTAGACCGTTTTGGCAAGATGCATTTTGTAGGAGAAGGACAGGCAACGGTGAGCGTTACGATCAGTAATAAAGAAAGTCAGAGTGGAGAACCGGTAGCAGGACCGTTTACGGATACTCTGGAAGTAAATGTTTATCCGGCGGCAGGAGAGATGAAAGCGTTTCTGTGTGCGGATGATTATGCAAGCCAGTACTATGACTACTGGATGAAGATCAACGACTACGATGTAGAATCCTCCGAGATCACAACACGTATGATCGGTACTTATTCTCTGCGGACCGGAGAGTATTATGACGGCTGCTTCTATGCTTATAACGATTCCGGTATGCTTTACCGCATTGCAGCAGACAACCCTTCAGATTATGTGACACTTGGAAATCACGGCCTGGGAGATGACCAGCAGATTGTCAGTATGGCATTTGATTATCAGGAAGGCATCATGTACGGACTGACACTTCCGCCATACGGACAGAACGGTTATCTCGCAAAGATCGACCTGACGACCGGAAAGGCTGAAAAACTCTTCCAGACAGGCAGAAAAGTATTTACAATGGCTTTTGATAAAAACGGCACTCTTTTTGCAGCAGGATCGGATACGCAATACAGCGGTGCCCAGCTTTACCGGATGGACAAGACAAACGGAAGCTGCACCAGAATCCAGGCACTCGAAGGTGCGAGGGTTTATACAGGGGCAAATTATTATTCGGAGCGGATGTACTGTTCGCAGATGGCATACGATTATGCAACCAACCGTCTCTACCTGCATGCAACAGTAAGACAGAAAACCGGCGCATCCTGTAATTCGGGAATGTATATGATCCGTCTGAAAGACGATTCGGGTATTGAAGGCGTGGCAAATATCGGAAAAGCTGCATTGCAGCTTCGTGGAACGAAGAAAATCGGAGACGCTTACCTGGGGCTGCTTTGTTTTGTACCGAAAGCATCGGATCTTCCGCAGCAGAAGGTAACCGGAGTGCTTATGAACCGGACAAGTGCAAGAGTACAGAAAGGACAGACAACGAAACTGACTGTCAAAATCCTTCCATCCACGGCAGAAAATCAGGAAGTGTTCTGGTCATCTTCGGATGAAAAAATCGCACAGGTTGATAAGGATGGAAGCGTTACCGGAGTCGGAGCTGGAGCGGCAGTCATCACGCAGTCAGCAAAGCCAATCCGGAGGCAAAAGGAACCTGTAACGTAACTGTGCTGGATCCTCAGGAGAAACATGCAGTCGCTTATACCATTTCTCCGTCAAAAGGAGCTATGGTAGCCTTTGATCCGGAACTTCCGGCAACTACGGTGCGTGTGCTTGGAAATATTCCGAAAAATGGGAAAGTGGCAGGAACTGCAGTCAAAGATTCCAATTATATTTATTATCTGGTGGATGAGTATACCTGGCCGGAACTCTATCGTTATGACAAAACAACCAGACAGTCTGTAAATCTTGGCAGTCTGCAGGTATTTATCGGCAATCCATCTGATATGGCTTATGATCCGGTCAATAAACTGATTTATGTGGTATCTGGTTATTATGTTTTCCAGTTTGAGGAGGAACGGCTGACACCAGGCGGGCTGAATGCCTATTCCGGTTATCTGGATGTCACAAAACGGCAGCCTCTCTCTCGCAGACACAGACGATCGCCTGCAAAGATGGCATGGTTTACTTTATGGTCAGTGATAATTCAGCAAGAATGTACCGGGCAGATGATAAACTGAAAAATGTAACCTTTGTACGTGCTGTTGATGTCAACACATCGGCTGGCGGAAGTGAAATGGATTTTGATGCCAGAAGCGGTAAATTCTATCTGACCGATGCAGGAGACAGGATCTACCGTTTTGGAGAGACGGGCGAAATTGAGCAGATAGATGTGCTCGGTGATGGTTTCTCCATGAACGGACTGGCGATCGATGCGAACGCAGTGCTTCCGGATGCTCCGATTGAGACAGAACCAACGGAAACAGAAAGTGAAACCGAAACCGGAAGAGAGACCGAAACGGGAAAAGAAACCGAAACCGGAAGAAGAGAACCGAAACGGGAAAAGAAACCGAAACCGGAAGAGAAACCGAAACGGGAAAAGAAACCGAAACCGGAAGAGAAAGCGAAACCGGAAGAGAAACCGGAAAGGGAAATGAGACAGCAAACGGAAGCGGAACGGAGACTGCGACCGGAAAAGAGACGGAGAAAGAAAAGCCATCGAAAAGAGTACCAGATGCTCCAGGAATCGCACGTTTGAAAGCATCTGCAGCTGAAGAAGGCGTACAGGTGACAATCGAAGCAGAAAAGACAGAGGGTGCTTCTTCTTATGAAGTATATCGGATCAGTGGCGGTAAAACCAAAAAGATCGGAACGGCGAAGAAAAACCGCACCGTTATCGATAAAAATCCGCTTAAGCGCACGGCACGTTATTATGCAGTGGCAATATCTGCAGATGGAACCACGAAAAGTAAAGCAGGAGAAGAAAAAGTGCTTCATCCTGCAAGGGGATCCAAAATCCAGAAAGTGAAGGCGG
>ENA-OQCX01000691-OQCX01000691.1-human-gut-metagenome-genome-assembly--contig:-NODE-691-length-17273-cov-2.625160_pt1 | contig 17273 bp, 18 predicted proteins | sample MGYA00242762_ERZ504587 | MGnify/ENA primary metagenome ERZ504587 (study PRJEB26092, sample SAMD00036337) | human gut metagenome | host: Homo sapiens | study: EMG produced TPA metagenomics assembly of... | reverse complement strand
AATATCCTCCCTGTAATTAAGTTTTTCTTAATTACAAGGCCGATTTCGCTGCTTTATTATCAATCCGTAGCGAAATCGGCCGCACACATTAATATAAATGTCAACTGTTTCGAAAAATAAAAAGACCCTATACCATTTCAGATATAGAGATCTTTATGCGTCATACTAACTTAATGACATTGCGGATTTTCCGGGGTTTCTTTTTATGTCTTTTTTCTGTAAATCTGTCGGATTTTCTGGGAAAAGTACCATGATGAAAGACTTAGTATAATTCCCTGTATTCCGAAGGTGTCATATGCTCCAGCTTCTCGAAGTTTCGCGTATAGGTAAGTGGCTTTTGAAGCCGACAGAAGCTGCGATTGCAGAGATTGAGAGCTTGGAATAACTCAGAAGTTCCTTGGACTTATTAATACGGAATTCCGTGACATACTGGTGGATTGAGATTCCCATATGTTCCTTAAACAGCTTGCAGAAGTAATATTTTGAGAAGCTGACGCTGTTGCAGACTGCATCGATACTCAGATCACTCTGATAATGCGTCTGGATATACTTAAGTGCTGTGTTTACGGCACTGTCCTGAACAGGAGTCTGCTTTTTGGCGTTCAGAATATTCTGGGAGAGAATGTACAGTTCCAGGTAGATCTGATGCACTACAGAACTGGCATGCATCTGTGCTGACATAGGGTCTGATTTATAGTCGATCTCAAGGATCTCAAGAAAGAGATCCAGCATGTGATGAAGCTTGTTGAAATGAAACGTACAGTCATGCCGTCTGATATAATTGTAAAACTGCTGTGCGTGGGATCCACCGATGATAAAATACAGGTATTCACGTCGTGTCTTTCCATAAGAAATAGGAAGAGAGAATGTCAACGGTGTATTGCAGGCAGATACAATGATATCATGGGAATGAACAGGATGTTTCTCATCGTTTTTTTTGAACTTCATGGTACACAGGGAGTAGACGAATAAGTAGTCTGAATAGTTGTTGCAGGCACCACGGATAAATTTACGGTCATTGCAGTATCCGACTTCCTTTATATAGAAGGGAAGGGCTGTGATCTGGACATCTGTTTTGGGTATGACCGAAAAATAGTCGGTGGGCATAAGATGTTTTGGCAGTCGCATAAAAACCTCCGCAAGAAATGATAGTCAGTTACTGCGCACAAGGGAACCGTAACTGGTAATGCTTTTTATTATACCAATAATATAGAAGAAAAAAAAAGTGTACAAAGAACCAAAATAAAGGAGAAAATTTATGTAAAAACTGTCATTGGCAATATAGATAAACAAAAACTGACAGGTAGATGAAACTGATGTGAAGATTGTTAAAAGATAAGATGCTTTTTTGTTGTAAAATATAAAAAAGTGCCAAAAACGCAATTTTGATACCCGTAAAGCAATTTTATATATTGAAAAACTCTATGATTTGTATAAAATCAGATACATAAAGAACGCAACGCAGTTCAATCACAACGAAGGAAAGGGAGGAGTAAGACACAAAATGAGTGAGTATATCTTGGAACTGAAAGATGTAGTAAAAACATTTGGTGGAGTTAAAGCTCTGAATGGAGTTCACTTTCAGTTAAAAAGAGGCGAGATTCATGCTCTGATGGGAGAAAACGGAGCTGGTAAATCAACTTTTATTAAGGTCATTACCGGTGTACATCAGCCGGACAGCGGAATCATGCTGCTGGATGGTGAGCAGGTAACATTAAGAAACACTACAGACTCAGCGAAACTTGGAATTGCTGCTATTTATCAGCATGTAACGGCGTTCCTGATCTGACTGTTACAGAGAATATTTTTATGGGACGGGAAATTAAGAATAAATTTGGCTTCTATGACTGGAAGACAATGAGACAGCGTGCGAAAGAACTGATTCAGCCTTTAAGTGCAGAGATCGATGTAAACAAACCGATGGGCAACTTATCTGTTGCAGAGCAGCAGCTGGTTGAGATCGCAAAAGCACTTTCCTGTGATGCAAGAATCCTGATCATGGATGAGCCGACAGCTTCGCTTACAAGAAATGAATGTCTTCAGTTATATCGCATTGCGAAAGATCTGAGAGACAAGGGAGTTTCCATTATCTTCATTACTCACAGATTTGAAGATATGTATGAGCTGGCTACCCGTGTTACCGTATTCCGTGATTCTACATATGTTGGTTCCTGGGATGTTGACAAGATCACAAATGCAGATCTTGTAAAGGCAATGGTTGGTCGTGAACTGAATTCCATGTATCCTGAGAAAACAGCCAAGATCGGTGATGTGGTACTTGAGGTTGATAATATCAGCAAAGAAGGATATTTCAAGAATATTTCCTTCAATGTACGTAAAGGTGAGATCCTTGCACTGACAGGTCTGGTAGGAGCAGGACGTACTGAGGTATGTCAGACAATTTATGGTATCATGCATCCGGACAGCGGTGAGATCCGTCTGGAAGGAAAGAAAGTAGATATCAAGAGTCCGATCGATGCTCTTAATCTTGGAATCGGACTTCTTCCGGAGAACAGACAGACCCAGGGTCTTGTAAATGAACTTCCTATTTATCAGAACGTATCTTCCGCTTCCATGAAGCAGTTTGTAAAGGGCGGACAGATGGATGTAGATAAAGAAATGGAAAATGCGATTGCCCTGTGCAAGAAGATCCAATTGAAAGCAAACGATATTACAGCACCGCCGTCATCTCTGTCAGGTGGTAATCAGCAGAAAGTCGTTGTTGCCAAGATGCTGAGTTCCGATCAGAAGGTTCTGATCATGGACGAGCCTACAAAGGTATCGACGTTGGTGCAAAATATTCTATTTATGAGATTATGAACAGTCTGGCATGCAAAGGATACGGAATCATTATGGTTTCTTCTGAAATGCCGGAGGTTCTTGGTGTTGCAGACAGAGTCGTTGTAATGAAGAGCGGTCGTGTGACAGGTGAGTTTGGCGATATGGAAACTGTAACCCAGGAAATGCTGCTTGAAGCATCTCTGAAAGAAAGAGAGGGGCATAAATAATGAAAAATTTATTAAAATCCAGAAATACCGGATTGATCGCAGTTCTGATCATTTTGCTGGTGATCGCCCGTTTCCTTACACCGGGTATGTTTACTTCCACATCTCTGGTAAGTATGCTTCAGAACAATACAATCTATGCACTCCTTGCGATTGCTGAGATGATGGTTATTCTTACAGGCGGTATTGATATTTCCATCGCTTCCCAGCTTGCATTTGTTGGTATTTCCTGTACCACTCTTGCATGCAGCCATCCGGGAATCCCTGGAATCGTATGGGTATTATTTGCAATTGTTCTCGGCGCACTCTGTGGTGCACTGAATGGTTTCCTGGTTGGATACCTTCACATGGTTCCGATGATCTGTACCCTGGGTACGATGTACATCTTCCGTGGTCTTGCGTTTGTAGTTTCCGGCGGACAGTGGTGGTTCGCTGCACAGTACGAAGAACTGAACGGATATCGTACGTTTGCAATCGGACAGTTCTTAGGACTGCCGATCATCCTCTGGATCACGATCATTCTGCTGGTTGTAGCAGGACTGTTCCTTGGATATACTTCCGCAGGAAGAAGAATCTATGCAATCGGTACATCTCGTGAATCTGCAGCAGTTGCAGGTATCAAAGAACCAAAGGTAACATTTTATTCTTTCGTGATCTGTGGTGCAGTGACAGGTCTGGCAGGTATGCTTTATACTGCAAACTATGCAATTGGTTATTATGGAATGGCAGACGGTTTTGAAATGACTGCGATCGCAATCTGCGTTCTCGGTGGAGTATCTATCACCGGTGGTAAAGGACGTATGGATGGTGTGGCAATCGGTGCACTTATCATGTCTGTGATCACATATTTCATTAGTATGATTCCTGGTATGAGTGTATGGCAGAAATCACTCCAGGGCGGAATTATCATTGTTGCCGTTGCAATTAACTACTTTACCGAGCAGTCTGCTAAGAGACAGGCTCTCAAAGAAAGGAGTGCGTTGATCTAATGCCAGGAAGTAATTACGACAGAGACCTCAGTGTCAAGGAAGGATTTGTATTAAAGAAATTCCTTGTCAAATGGGAAATGATTCTTGTATATATCATGGTTTTAATTAATGTACTGTTGGCGGTTATAAAACCGGATCTTTATTTTACCCACGGTACAGTTCAGTCAATGATCAATGCAGGTCTGGATGTTTCTCCGCTTGTACTTGGTATGGTATTCATCCTTCTGCTGGGTGACATTGACGTATCAGTAGCAGCACAGATGATCCTGGGTGGAATGGTAACAGGACTTCTGATGGATAAAGGACTTCCGTCACTCATCTGTGTTATCGTCGGAATCATTGTTTGTATGCTCTGTGGAGCATTCAATGGATTCTGTGTTGCTTTCCTTGAAATGCCGGCGGTTATCACTACAATTTCTACATCCATGTTATTCAGAGGTATTGTGGAAATCGTTCTGGGTGAGAATTCTCTGAAGAATTTCCCGAAGTGGTACAACAAGATCGGATGGATGAACATTGGTGGAATCATTCCGCTGAGTATGGTGCTTTTCCTTATCATGGGTGCTATCTTCATCTTTGTTCTTCACAAGTCACCATTGGACGTAAAGTTTACATTGTTGGTAACAACCCGACATGTGCAAATTATTCAGGTATCAGTGTTAAGAAAGTCAAAATGCAGGTATTTATCCTCATGGGATTCATGGCAGGTATCGGTTCTATCTTCTTTATCGGACGTATGGGTGGAGGTCTTTCCTCTTCCATGGGTACAGGATATGAAATGACTGCGATCGCCTGTGCGGTATTAGGTGGTGTTTCTACCAATGGTGGTAAAGGTAAAATGTGGGGACCTATCATTGCAACCTTTATCATGGCTTTCCTTACATATGCACTGGGACTTATGGGTATCGACCCGAACACAAAGAAAATCGTTATCGGTGTTATCCTTATCGTAACGATCCTGATCTCCACGATCAACAAACAGATGATCAAAGATATCAAACTGAGACTGTTCTATCATAACAATAAGAACATTGAAGCAATCAATGACAGAACAGCAGCTGCTGTTAAAGATATGAAGAAACAGATCAAAGAACTTGAAAAAGGCAATGCATCTGACAAGGCAGCTCAGATCGAGAAACTCAATAAGAAGATCGAAGCAGCTCAGAAAGAATGTAAAGAGAAAATCTGCTCAGTGGTGGGCAGAACAGCAGGAAAACGCAAAGAAAGCAAAAAGAGCGTTTCAAATAATCTTACCTGTCTGAACTACGAAATATAAACACAAAGATGTTTATATATATAAAAAAGGAGGAAGTGTTTCATGAAGAAAAATCTCAAAAAGGCAATGGCTATGGGCCTTGCAACAACAATGGCCTTGGCAGCTCCGGCAGCAGTTTCAGCAGCTGGTAACACATCAGATGTATCTGGTTCTCACGTATTTATGTTCAAATCCGTAGGTAACGCATTTGGTGTTATCATGTATGAAGGTTTCTCATCTTATATGGAGCAGGTTGGGGAAAACTGCACAGAGAAATCACCGGCTGAGACAACTGTAGCAGCTCAGGTACAGCTCATTGACGAAGCAATTACTCAGGGATGCAAATCCATCTCCATTTCTACAAATGGTGATACAGGATTTGATGAAGTATTTGCAAAAGCTCAGGAAAAGGGTGTTCCGATCGTATCCGTTGACTCTTCTGCATCTGCTGATTATCGTGTAACTCACAACAATCAGGCATCCACAGAAGATATCGGAGCTATGCAGGTTCGCGCAGCAGTTCTTCAGGTTCTTGGCGTAGCTTATGATCCGGAAGACGTAACAATGGAAAAAACTGTAGAGGCAGCTCTCGCTGATTACGACGGAGACGAGATCAGACTTGGTGTTCTTTCCGCTGGTATCGATACACCTGTACAGAATGGCTGGATCGCAGTTATGGAGAAGGAACTTCAGAAAGACATCTACAAAGGCAAAGTGAGCCCGGAACTCAACAAGAAATATGGTGATGACGAAGCAACAAAATCTACTACACAGGCTCAGGCATTCCTGGCTGAAAACAATGTAGATGCAATCATCTCCCCAACAACAGTTGGTATCGCAGCAGCAGGTGAAGTTCTTACACAGGCTAAATCTGATATCAAACTGACAGGTCTTGGACTTCCTTCAGAAATGAAGAACTATATGCCGGCTACAGCAGATGATGATGAGTTCTCATTTGTTTGCCCATACATGATGCTGTGGGATGTATCTCATCTTGGAGCTTCTACAGCAGCTATCCAGATGGCAGTTCAGAACGATGGATTTGACGGATCCGCAGGATCAACTGTTGATATGGAAGCTTGGGGCGAATATGAAGCTGAGACATTCACCGCTGAAGACAATGGCGATGGTGGCACAGGCGTTCTCACAGGTCAGCCTTATGTATTCTACAAAGACAACATGGCAGAGTGGGTTGACAAACTTTAATCTGTATTGCAGTTCTGTTTAAATAAATTAGAAATGCGATAACAAAGGCGTTCGCCCGCGGGCGGACGCCTTTTCTTTCATACATATCAGGGACGACAGTGGCATATTTTCTGATAATGTATTATAATTGGGGAAGAGTTTGATCAACAGGAGGGAATATCTTGATTGAAGTTAGAAATCTTACAAAGAAATACGGAGATCATTTTGCCGTACAGGACATCAGTTTTTCACTTGAAAAAGGAAAAATTTATGGGCTGTTAGGACCAAATGGTGCCGGAAAATCAACTACAATGAATATAATGACCGGCTACATTGCCGCGACATCAGGGGAAGTCATTATTGAAGGACATGATATTTTTAAAGAGGCAGAAGAGGCCAAGAAGCATATTGGATATCTTCCGGAAATTCCCCCGTTGTATATGGACATGACAGTCTGGGAGTATCTGTTCACAGTGCAGATCTCAAGGGCGTGCCGAAATCAGAACGAAAGTCCATGATAGGAGATGTCATGGAAAAAGTGATGATCACCAATATGAAGGAATCGGCATGATCAAAAATCTTTCCAAAGGATATAAGCAGAGAGTCGGAATTGCACAGACACTGATTGGAAATCCGGATATCATTATTCTTGATGAGCCTACCGTCGGACTGGATCCGAAGCAGATCATAGAGATCCGCACACTGATAAAGCAGCTGGGAGAAGATCACACCGTTTTGATAAGCTCGCATATTCTTTCTGAGATTGGGGCAGTGTGTGACCATGTGGTTATTATCAACAAGGGACATCTGGTAGTGAGTGACAGTACAGAAAATCTGGAAAAACTGTTTAAGGGACAGGATATCCTGTGTCTGAGTGCACAGGGAGAACTGGAGAAGATCCAGAATATCCTGCGTGAATTCCCGGCACTCAGTATCGCTGATATGAAAGAAGCAGAAGAAGCTGAGACATACAGGTTCCAGCTGAAAGTACAGGATCAGGCGGATTACAGAAAACAGTTATTCTTCCGTTTTGCAGAGGCAGGAATCCCGCTTCTTGAGATCAGCAGGGCAGGAATGTCGCTGGAAGACATCTTTCTTGAAATTACTGAGGAGGGAAGAGCATGATCGCTGTATGTAGAAAAGAATTAAGAAGTTATCGGATCTCAATGATCGGATATGTGTTTGTTGCATTTATGCTGGCAGTCGTAAGCCTATATTTTGCATATCAGAATCTGAATCTTGCTTCGCCAAGATTTGAACTGGTACTCCAGAATGTTCAGTTTATTTTTCTGGTATTTGTTCCAATCCTGACAATGCGTGTTCTGGCAGAGGAGAAAAAACAGAAAACAGACCAGTTATTACTTACATTGCCAATGACAGTAAAAGACATTGTGATCGGTAAATATCTGGCAGTTGTAGTTCTGTTCACCATTCCGATGCTGATCATCTGCATTTATCCGCTGATTCTTACTATGTTTGGAACAGTAAACCTTCCGGCAGCATATTTTTCAATCCTTGGATTCTATCTCCTCGGCTGTGCCAATATTGCAATCGGAGTATTTTTCTCATCAGTCACAGAAAATCCGGTGATTTCAGCGGTTATGACATTCGGAACTCTGTTGGTCTGCTATCTGATGAACACGATCGGCAAAATGGTTCCTAATACTGCAATCGCATCTGTGAGTGCATTTACTGTAGTGATTGTTCTTGTGATGGCCCTGGTCTATAATATGATCGGAAATCTCAAGGTTGTGATCGGAGCAGGCGTGCTTCTTGAGGTGGCACTCCAGGTGGTTTATTTTGCAAAGGCATCTCTTCTGGAAGGAAGCTTCCGCAAGGTTCTGTCTGTATTTTATATGAATGGAAGGCTGACAAATTTCTTTGACGGCATTCTGGATATATCCGCGATCGTGTACTATGTATCTGTTATTGTTTTCTTTTTGTTCCTGACAGTTCAGACGATTGCAAAAAGACGCTGGAACTAGGAGGTAGGGACATGAAGAATAAAGACAACAAACAGAACAGCAAAATTCTGATAAACGGTTCTTACAGTATTTTGCTTACCGTACTGCTTCTGGCAGGACTGATCATAGTGAATCTGATCGTGAATCATCTTCCGGTCAAAGTAACCCAGTTTGATTTCAGCAACGAAAAACTGTATACCCTGACCGATATTACGACAGGAATACTCAAAAACCTGGATCAGGATGTGGAGCTTTATTATATCTGTGAAGGCGGAAAAGAAGACGACACGATCCAGAAGCTTCTGGACCGTTATGAGTCTGCATCCTCCCACATTAAAGTAGAGCAGATCGATCCGGCTCTGTATCCGGGATTTACTTCCAAATATACCCAGGAAGATGTTGCAAATAACAGTGTGATCGCAGTCAGCGGTGATGTGAGTAAAGTAGTGAATGCGGATTCCATGTATGTGGAGAGCATGAACTATAATACTTACAGTTATGTAAAGACCGGATTTGACGGCGAGGGAATGATAACAAGTGCTGTAGATTATGTGACAGCCAAAGACATCCCGAATCTGTATATCTTAAGCGGAAATGGAGAGACAGCACTTGGAAGTGCATTTGGAGATGTGATTTCCAAGGATAATGTAAATCCACTGACGCTGAATCTGATGACTACAGATAAGGTTCCGGAGGATGCAGATGCAATTCTTATCAATACGCCGACAGTAGATTATTCTGAGGAAGAAGCACAGAAGATCATTGACTATCTGGAAGACGGAGGTAAAGCGATCATCTTCTCAAATTATACCGTAGAGGATATGCCGAATTTTGACTCCATCCTCGCAAATTATGGAGTTGAAAGAGAAAAAGGAATCATCCTGGAAGGCGACTCTGATAAATATATGTCTTATCAGTATTGTTTGGTTCCGGATATCAGTTATTCGGCAATTACCGAAAATGTATATGGCAATGGTTCTGTTCTGGCACCGATGAGCCAGGGAATCCTTACTTCGGATTCACACAGAGATTCCATCACCTATCAGCCGCTTCTGACGACTTCTGATGCATCCTACAGCAAAGAAGATGTGGAAAACATGACAACCTCTGAGAAGGAAAAGGGAGATAAGAGCGGTCCGTTTACGATCGGTATGCTGATCCAGGAAGATACGAACAACGATGATGAGGCTGATACGGAGATCGTCTATTACAGTACAGGATATTTGCTGGAATCCAATTATAATCAGGCTGTATCCGGAAGCAATGCACAGCTTCTCGGCGGAACTGTAAATTACCTTTGCAATGGAGAAAAAACTTCAGCGGCAGTACAGACCAAGAGCCTTCAGTCAAATATCTGACACTGACAGACCGGGCAGCAAATATATGGACAGCGATCTGTGTATTTACACTTCCACTTCTGTTTATTATTGCAGGACTGGCAGTCTGGGCATCAAGGAGAAAAACGCTGATGGATGGAAAAAAATAAAAAAACTGGTCATTGCACTGATCCTGGTCATCCTTGCAGGACTGGCCTATCTGTTTCTTCTGCGTTACTCAGATAAACAAAAAGAGGCAGAGAGCCAGAAAGAGCAGGAAGAGGCTGCGGCATCTGTTGTGTTTGAGACAGACACGGATGAAGTGAGCAGTATTTCTTTCAGCGGTGACGACGGGATACTGACCTTTGAAAAAAAGAATGACACCTGGATCTGTCCGGATGACTCTGTATTTCAGATGAATGAAAATAAGATCCAGAAGCTGCTTGCAGATATTTCTTCTGTGAGCTGTACCAGAGAGCTGGACGCAAGGGGGGATCTGGCGCAGTTCGGACTGGAAGAACCGGCAAATACGATTCAGATATCACTTTCTGACGGAACAGAGAAGGATTTGTATATCGGAGATAAGAATACGTCCACGCATGAACTGTACTTCCAGACAGAAGAAAAATCAGATAAGGTTTATATGACAAAAACTGCCTTTGACTCGGATTTCGCAGGTAAGCTGCAGGATTTTGCAGCCTATACGGACTTCCCGAAGGTAAAACCGGAAACGATGACAGAGTTTGATGTGGACAAGGAAGAAGATTCTTATGTCCTTATCATGACAGGGGATGACCAGTGTACGGTGGAGGATGAAGAGGGAGAAAGCCAGCTTGCAAACCTGAATCTGGTCGGCATGGTCCAGGATAATGTGTCCAATATTATCTGGTATCAGGATCTTGAATACAATTGTTCCGATTATGTAAAATATGGATTGGACGATCCGCAGATGGTACTCACCGTAAAATACAAAGACGGAGAAGAAGCAAAAGAGTTTGAACTCTCCGTAGGCGATGAGGATGAAAACGGCAACTATTATGCAAGGCTGAATGAACTTCCGGAGATTCATACGATTCGTGGAGAGTATCTGACAGACCTTCTGAAATCCAGTGCGGCTTCTTACTGGAGTCTGACATACAGCTTTGTTTCGATTGGGGATCTTGATAAACTTGAAGTTACAAGAGATGGTGCAACGCATGTGCTCAGAAAAGAAACACAGACGACAAAGGGTGGTCTGGAGTCAGTAAAATGGCTTGTGGATGAGCAGGAAGTGGATGAAAAATTATTTACAGATTTCTACTATGCATGTGTCAGTGTGACCGCCCAGGAACGTCTGGAGAGTGTACCGGAAGAAAACGGGGATGAGGCTTTGAAGCTTGTATATACACTGACGGATGGTTCAAAGAAAGAAATTACATATTATGAAGAAGACCAGAATTTCTACACGGTCATCTATGAGGATGGCACAAAGGCAGCACATACAAATAAACTGTATGTAAAGACAATGACAGAGAAGCTGGACAGACTTCTGGAAGAATTAAAATAAAAAATCATATATAAAAAGAGGAGGTATGGCATGAAATACTTAATGGGGATTGACAATGGGGGTACTTTTTCAAAGGCAGCGCTCTTTGATGAAGACGGAAAGCAGATTTCTGTGGCCAGTGTACCGACTGTGACGATCACTCCGAAGCCAGGTTATACAGAAAGGGATATGGATGAACTCTGGGAGGTAAATGCACAGGCTGTACGCAATGCGATCGAGAAGAGCAATATCGATCCAAAGGACATTGCAGGGGTTTCTTTCTCAGGACATGGAAAAGGTCTGTACATGGTAGGCTATGATGGAAAGCCTTCCTATAACGGAATCATTTCTACGGATACAAGAGCCTGGGCACAGGTCAAAAGATGGCATGAGGATGGCACCGACAAAAAAGTTTATGAAAAAACCCTGCAGGATATTCTGGCAGTACAGCCGGTAAGCATCCTGCGTGGTTCAAAGAAAATATGCCGGAAGTCATTGAGAGAACACAGTATATCTTTGCAGTAAAAGATTATATCCGTTACATGCTGACAGGAGAGGCATACAGTGAATACACAGACTGTTCCGGATCAAATCTTGTCAATATGATCACACACGAACATGACCGTGAACTGATGAAGCTTTTTGGTCTGGAAGAATGCTACGACAAGCTTCCACCGCTTCGCAACGCTGCCGATATCTGTGGACATGTGACAAAGGAAGCGGGTGAGAAGACCGGTCTTCCGGAGGGAATCCCGGTAGCTGCAGGTATGTTTGATATCAACGCATGCGGAATCGCATCCGGACTTTCTGATGAAGAACAGATGTGTATGGTGGCCGGAACCTGGAGTATCAACGAGTATATTTCGAAAGAACCTGTGACAAACGGCACAGTTGCACTGAATTCTCTGTTCTGTATGCCGGGATATTATCTGATCGAGGAGAGCAGCCCGACATCTGCCGGAAATATGGAGTGGTTCATCCGCAATCTTATGAGTTATGAAAAAGCAGAAGCGAAAGAAAACGGAGGCTCCGTATACGATATCACCAATGAGTGGGTAGCTTCTATCGAGCCGCAGGACAACAATATCATCTTCCTTCCATTCCTGAACGGCTCCAACGAAGATCCACTGGCAAAGGGAACCTTTGTAGGCCTGACTGCTTACCATAATAAGAAACATATGCTTCGTGCAGTTTATGAGGGAATTGTTTTCTCCCATGTGACCCATGTCAACAAACTGCTGAGAAACCGTGAACGTCCGAAGAGTGTACGACTTTCCGGAGGCGCTGCAAATTCAGATGTATGGGTACAGATTTTTGCAGACGCGCTTCAGCTTCCGATCGATGTGATCGAGGATAAGGAACTCGGTGCACAGGGTGCAGCGATGGCAGCCGGCATTGCAGCGGGAATTTACAAAGATTATCAGGATGCAATGAGACGTACAGTGAAGATCACCAAGACAATACAGCCAAGACCGGAATATGCAGATATCTACAAAGAAAAATATGCGGCATACCGTGCGGTGATCGACGGACTGAATGGTGCGTGGAAGTATTTCAGAAACTAGGAAAAGGAGAAACCACAGAATGAGTAAGGCATATGAGCTTGGACTGTATGAAAGGCAATGCCGGGTACGCTGACATGGAAAGAACGACTGGAGGCGGCAAAGGCAGCAGGCTATGATTATGTTGAAATCAGTATTGATGCAACAGAAGAAAAAATCGCCCGGCTGGATATGGACAGAGAATCACGCCTGGAACTTGTAAAAACCATGTATGAGACCGGAATTCCGATCCGGACAATGTGTGTCAGTGCACTTACCAAATATGCGATCGGAAGCAGTGACGAAGCATGCTGTGCAAGAGGAATGGCGATCCTGGAAAAATCACTTCAGCTGGCAGATGATCTTGGAATCCGTGTTGTGATGATCCCGGGATATGATGTCTATTATGAGGAATCAACACTGGAGACAAAACACAGATTTCTTGAAAATCTGAGAAAGGCTGCAAGACTGGCAGAAAAGACCGGCGTGCTCATCGGACTTGAGACGATGGAAAATGAATTTATGAATACGGTTGAGAAAGCCATGAAATATGTAACACTGTGTGGCTCCAATTATCTTAAAGTCTATCCGGATATTGGAAATCTCACCAATGCAGCGGTTCTTTACAAGTCAGATGTACTGGAGGATATGGAACTGGGCAGAGGAAATCTGACTTCTCTTCATCTTAAGGAAACTGTCCCTGGAAAATTCAGAGAAATTCCGTATGGAACCGGACATGTGGATTTTGAGGCGGCAATAAAGAAGGCCTGGGATCTGGGAGTACGCAGATTTGTGACGGAATTCTGGTACACAGGAAATCCGGAATGGAAAAAAGATCTTAATGATGCAGTAAAAATGATGTGTCCGATACTGGATGCTCAGAAATAAAATTCAGGAGGAAAAAACCATGTTAGAAAAATTAAAAGAAGAAGTTTACAAAGCAAATATGGACCTGCCGAAATATGGCTGGTGACATTCACCTGGGGAAATGTCAGTGGCATCGACCGTGAGAAAGGACTTTTTGTAATTAAACCAAGCGGTGTGGATTACGATAAGCTCAAACCAGAAGATATGGTTGTTGTTGACCTTCAGGGAAACAAAGTAGAAGGCGAATACAATCCGTCCTCTGACACCGCAACACATGTTGTACTGTACAATGCATTTCCGAACATCGGTGGAATCGTACATACACATTCTTCCTGGGCAACAAGCTGGGCACAGGCAGGAAGAGGCATTCCATGCTATGGAACCACACATGCAGACTACATCTATGGAGAAGTACCTTGTGTGCGAAACCTCACAAAAGAAGAAATCGACGAGGCATATGAGAAAAATACAGGAGTGCTGATCGCTGATTACTTTAAGGACAAAGATTACGAGGCAGTTCCTGCAGTACTCTGCAAAAACCACGGACCATTCACCTGGGGCAAAGATGCTCATGAGGCAGTACATAATGCAGTTGTACTTGAGGAAGTTGCCAAAATGGCATCTCGCTGTGAACTTATCAATCCGCAGGTAAAACCGGCACCACAGGAACTTCAGGATAAACATTATTACAGAAAACACGGCGCAAACGCTTATTACGGGCAGATTGTAAAATAACAATTGCAAATAAAGACACTTTTTTAAACAAACAAGGTTCTTCACGCTTGAAGAACCTTGTTGTATTATGTTATTATTAAGAAGAAAACGAGAAGGGATATACAGCAGTTTGCACAAAGAAATTTGCTGTATAAAAGAAAAACATTTAGGAGGTTTTTACAATGACTAAGTATTACGCAGCAGTAGACATGGGAGCATCCAGTGGACGTCTGATCCTTGGACACATGGAGAATGGCAGAATGGAGCTCGAGGAGATTCATCGTTTTGAGAATGGTATGGTCAAGAAGGATGGAGAACTCTGCTGGGAATTTGACCGTATTTTCAAAGAAATCGTTGCAGGTCTCAAGAAATGTAAAGAGATTGGCAAGATTCCGGTAAGCATGGGCGTTGATACCTGGGGTGTTGACTTCGTTCTTCTTGATAAAGATGACAAGGTACTTGGTAACACAGTTGGATACCGTGACCATCGTACAGAGGGAATGGATGAGGAAGTTTACAAGTTAATTCCGGTTGAAGAACTGTATGCAAGAACAGGTATCCAGAAAGCTATTTACAATACGATATACCAGCTGATGGCAGTTAAGACAAAACATCCGGAATATCTGGAGCAGGCAGAAACTCTTCTTCATGTACCGGATTACTTCCACTTCCTTCTGACAGGACAGAAGACCTGTGAGTACACAGAGGCTACAACAGGCCAGATGGTAAATGCACAGACAAAAGACTGGGATTATGAGATCATCGACAAACTGGGATATCCGAGAAGAATTTTCCAGAAACTGATCATGCCTGGCACAAGTGTAGGACATCTGACAGAAGAACTTCAGAAAGAAGTCGGCTTTGACGTAGAAGTTGTCGCACCGGCAACACATGATACAGGATCCGCAGTCCTTGCAGTACCGGCAAACGATGATGATTTTATCTATATCAGTTCCGGAACATGGTCCCTGATGGGAATCGAAAGAAAAACTCCGGACTGTTCACCAAAGAGCTGCGAACTGAACTTCACAAACGAGGTGGATATGCGGGACGCTTCCGTTATATCAAGAACATCATGGGTCTGTGGATGATCCAGTCTGTTCGTCATGAAGTAAATGACAAGTACAGTTTTGCAGAGATCTGTGCTATGGCAGAAGAAGCAAAGGATTTTCCATCCAGAGTAGATGCAAATGACGAGTGTTTCCTTTCTCCGGAAAATATGACAGAAGAAGTAAAGGACTACTGCCGCAGAACAGGACAGCAGGTTCCGGAGACAATGGGTGAGATTGCAACTGTTATTTACACCAGTCTTGCTGAGTGCTATGCAAAAGCAGCAAAAGAACTGGAAGAACTTACAGGAAGAACTTACAGCCGTATCCATGTAGTTGGTGGTGGTTCCAATGCGGGATATCTGAATGAACTTACAGCAAAGGCAACAGGTAAAGAAGTTCATGCAGGTCCTGGAGAAGCAACTGCGATCGGAAATATCACTGCACAGATGATCAAGGAAGGCGAATTTAAATCTGTTGAAGAGGCTCGTACAACCATTCATGAGTCTTTCGGAATCAAGATTTTCAAAGCCTGAGAGATTATAGCTGGAGACTTTTTACCCAATCATCCTGTTATTGAGCTATATGCACCTGGAATAAGGTGAGTATATACATTAATAAAATAAATTGGAGGTTTTATTATGTTAGTAAACACAAAAGCAAGAGTCGGCGTATTTTCTATTGCTTTAGGAGCATACCTGCCTCAGTTCCCGTCACTGGTACCTGAGTTTGAAGCTCAGTATGAGGCATTCAAAAAAACAATCCCTGATACAGTAGAGATCATCGATGGAGGAATGGTAACAACAAAAGAGCAGTCTATGGAAGCCGGAGATAAATTCCGTGCTGCAGACGTTGATATCGTATTTCTTCAGATGCTGACTTATGCGACATCCTACAATATGCTCCCTGCAATCCGTGATCTTGATGTTCCGGTTGTTCTTGTGAACGTTCAGAAGCTCAAAGCACTGGATTATGATCACACAGATATCGCTGCATGGCTTGGTGAAGGATATGCCTGCGGTGCTGTAGGTGAAGCAGTTGCCGATCTGGAAAGAGCAGGCAAGAGACATGCTGTTATTACAGGTGTAGTTGAGGGTGGAGATCCGGCTGTTCAGGCAGAGATCGAAGACTGGTGCAAGGCTGCACAGGTAAGAAGAAGATTCCGCGATACCAATATCGCTCAGATCGGAAGACCTTATCCGGGTATGATGGACCTTTACATCGATGAGACAAACCTGTACAACAGAATGTTCCTGTACACCAAACAGTTTGACTGGGAAAAAATGTGGGCGATCGCTGATGATATCACAGATGAAGAAGCAATCCGTGCAAAAGCACAGGATATTCTTGATACTTTTGATATTGAGGACGGCGGCACAATCGAAAAAGTATGGGATATGGCAAAATACGTTGTTGCATTCGAGAAATGGGTAAAAGACGAACATCTCAGCATGGTTGCTTCCCATTATGACGGATTTGCACAGGGCAAGGCAGGTGTCCTTGACAGTATGCTGATCCCGGCCTTCTCCATGTTGATCAAACAGGGTACAGCATGCGCTGTTGAAGGTGACATGAAGGTTGCTATGGCAATGAGCATTCTCAAGACCATTTCCGGTACAGGCCAGCTTTCTGAGATGTACTCCATCGACTTCAACGATGATATCTGCATCATCGGACATTCCGGAAGCGGAGATGCTGATATCTCTGATAAGAAACCTACCATGAAGATCGTACCGGTATTCCACGGCAAAACAGGCGGCGGATATCTGACACAGTTCTATCCATACACAGGTCCGGTTACCTATCTTCGATCACACAGGATGCTGACGACACTTCAAATCGTTGTTGCTGAAGCGTAACGAG